>WNFT01000365.1_pt1 | contig 52207 bp, 38 predicted proteins | sample 5400191 | NCBI WGS metagenome assembly WNFT01 (sample SAMN13153359, study PRJNA577476) | soil metagenome | isolation source: 80 cm saprolite under Madrone tree | place: USA:California | collected 2016-06-14 | reverse complement strand
TCTTTTTCTGCCCGTGACTTCAAGAGTTCCCTTCCGCGAATGGATCCTGCGGTCCAGACCTGCGAAAGGAAATAGCGGTTTTCATAGCGTTTGAAAATCAGCTTCGATTGGGTTTGCGTCTCTTTTGCCTGGGCTGCATTCGACAGCACCATGGCTGATGCGCTTGCGTCTGCGCAGCTAATCAAGACCACGGCGGAACTCCCGTCCAATTTCTGGACGCGATACTCGCCGGCCGGCAGCGTCACGTTGCCCGCCACGAACGCAAATGGGATGTTCACCAACATGGGCTCGTCTGCTAGCACAACTTGAGCCGCCACAATAAGGGAGAGAACGAATAGAGTTGCTGTCACAAAAGCTCGCTTTTTCATGGGGACCTCCTCTTTCCTTTTTGTCAGGGCGGTGGGAGCCGGCCTGGTTTTTTTGCCCCCGGCGCCCCTGAAGCGTCCTGGGATGTCGCGCACTTTCGCGCACTTCTCGCGGGAGCGCAATGCACTGGAGATGAACTGAAAGGAGTCTTTCCATGAACCGCGAAGCCCACGAAAACAGCGGACTTAATTCCGTGGACGCGGCCAGCCGTGAATTTCCAGACCGTGTTATATTCGTGCAACGCAAAGAGGTTTGTATGTCGACGCCTGGCTGTTCCCCTCTTGTCACACGCTTTGACGCTTTTGAGGTGGATCTTCGCGCCGGTGAACTCTACAAAGCGGGCCGCAAAATAAAACTGCAAGTTCTGCCCTTTCAGGCTCTTGCCCTGCTGCTGGAACGTCCGGGTGAAGTGATCACGCGCAAGGAATTCGAGAAAAAGCTTTGGCCCGGCGACACTTTTGTGGATTTCGATCACAGCCTCAACACCGCGATCAAGAAGCTGCGCCAGGCGCTGGGTGACGACAACAAGAAGCCGCGTTTCGTCGAGACGCTTCCCAAGCGCGGCTACCGGTTCATCGGCACCGTTGAACAGGCCGCGCGCGTTTCGACGCTCGCGAAGGCCCTGGCTGCTGAAACTTCGAAGGTGGGACAGGTTGCAAAGCTCTGCAGCGATGGCGCGCTGTCGTTTACGTTGGTGTCCGTTGATGACGAAACCGCTGCGGAAAGAGAGAAGCTCGACGCGGCGAATGATGATGTGGGATTGTCACTCTTGATTGCTTCGCAAAAGCTGCTGATGGTGCCCAGAGGAACGCAGGTGAGAATTCTGGAGGTCCAGCCAACACAGTCGCGCTGTCAGGTGCGGATACTGGAAGGCGAGCACTACGGGAAGGCGGCAGTAGTGCCGCTCAAGCAGTTGGCGGAATGGTCGTAGTGCAATTGTGAATTCCAGGCGATCGTCGGGAGACCATTCCTACAGTTGGTCCGAGTGGTGCCAAAACCAAATGTAAACGGATTGGTCCGCTTAAATCAGTGCAATTATCAAACTAAATGACATAGCCCTAGCTTTGATTGATATAAATTTTAGCTTGCGAATCCAGCGAGCACGAGATATGTCGGCGAGGGTATAAGTGCGTCTACTCAAGTACAGAGATCAAAGCAAATTTTGATGGAGCTAATATAGAAGTATGGATAGATATATGGATAAACGCACGTAAGGTTTACGTCCAACCCAGATAGTGCAGACATAATTCACACAATTCATTCGTTTTGCACCTTTCTGACCAAGTGGCCTAGCACTTGCACGTTCCATTTGCACGGCAGTGAGAACGGTGGTTTCGTTTATGGGGCGTTCCAGGCGTTCCAACAGCGTTACTTCAAATAAATTTATGGGTTGGGCACTTCCGCAACTCTGAGGCCTAGAGGACTAGTCTGCCTTTTCAGGAGGGAGTCACATGCTAAGTAAGCGATCAGTTTTAGTGGTAGTTACTCTCTGTTGTTTGGCTGCTTTGGTTCCAACACTCACGTATTCGCAAAACATTAGTTCCGGTACGATCGCCGGGACGGTGACGGATCCGTCGAATGCGGCAGTCGCTGACGCGACGGTTACCCTGACCGATTCCGCGACGAACATCCCCCGAACAACAACCACAAACGACGTGGGAAGATACGTCTTCGCAAACGTTCCACCGGGCACCTACACTCTGACTGTAAACAAGGCGGGATTCCGCGCCGCGAAGGCGACTAATCAGGTCGTAAACGTCGGTGTGTCACTTACGTTGAATGTCGCCTTAGAGATAGGGGCCACCACGCAGGTTGTCGAGGTCACCGCCACCAATGCTGAGTTGCAGACTATGAACGCAACAGTGGGCAACACCATCACGGGAGTGGCGCTCGATTCTCTGCCGGGGCTCGGACGTGACGTGAGTACGTTCGTGTCGCTGCAGCCGGGCGTCGCCCCAGACGGCAGCGTCGCGGGCGCCAATCAGGATCAGAACTCGTTCATGCTGGATGGCGGCAATAACTCCAGCGACATGGACGGCACCATGAATACCTACACGCCTGGCTTCGCCGGCGATCCGAGTGGCGGCGTGGTGAACAGCTATGCGACTGGCACGGGCGTTGCCGGCGCCCCCGGCGGCGGCGGGCCATCCGGCGTCATGCCGACTCCGGTGGATAGTATTGAGGAATTCAGGGTTGGAACGACGAACCAGACGGCGGACTTCAATAGTTCCGCAGGCGCCCAAGTGCAAATGGTGACCAAGCGCGGCACAAGCCAGATTCACGGCACTGCCTATGAGTACTATCTTGATAACAATTGGAACGCTAACACATTTGATAACAACGCCGGTGGCACGCCCATCCCCAGCTACCATTACAACCGTTTTGGCGCCGCCGCCGGCGGGCCGATAATTCCCAAGAACATTCTTGGGGGGAAAACGTTTATCTTTGGCAATTACGAAGGGTTCCGTTGGCCTGCTTCATCCACTATTAGAAGAGCGGTTCCCTCTGAGGGAATGAAGCTCGGACTGCTGCAGTTCGGGGGGACCGTCTACAATTTGAACCCTGGACCGGTGACTTATCCCTCAAGCGCGCCTGCTATCGGGGCTCTGGTTCCTGGTACCACATATCCAGGTTCGGGCACTACACTTGACCCGCGGGGCTTGGGAATCAGTCCAACAATGCAGGCTTTGTGGCAGTTCATGCCGCAATCCAATGTCTCCGACTGTAGCAGTGTCAGCCGGTGCGACAAGTTGAATGTTCTAAAGTTCCAGGCCAACATGGCGCTGCCGTGGAAGGATAACATTGGCGTGCTCCGCTTGGACCACGACTTTGGTTCCAAGTGGCACTTTTATTCCACTTACCGCTATTACCGCATGGAACGGGCCACCAATAATCAAGTGGACATCGGGGGCTTTTTCCCGGGTGACAAGCTGGGCGTGCCCGCATCGGTTTCCAATCGTCCGCAGGTACCCTGGTACCTCACGGCGAGTCTCTCCACGAACATCACCAACAACGTCACAAACAACTTTTATTACAGCTATTTGCGGAATTTCTGGGCGCGCGCTTCCGCAGCTCAGCCGCCACAAGTGACGGGCTTGGGCGGAGCCATAGAGCCCTTTGGCGAGAGCTCTGCCAATGTGCTGGCTCCTTACAATCTTAACACGCAGAGTGTGCGCACCAGGTTCTGGGACGGTAAGGACAATATGTTTCGTGACGATGTTTCTTGGCTCAAAGGAACGCACTTCTTTCAGTTTGGTGGAACTTACCAGCATAATTGGAATTACCACCAGCGTACCGACAACGGCGGTGGGATTAACTACCAGACCGTCTATCAGATGGGCGCAAGCTTGACCACCGCCAACGGCATGAATATGACCGGATTCACACCCCCTGCCATCACGGCGGCTAGCCTCGACTCAACCTGGGCCCGTGACTATGGAATCGTGCTGGGCGTTCCCGGAGTCACGCAGATCGCTTTCACCCGTACCGGTAAGAACTTGACGCTAAATCCGCCGAATACCCCTGCCTTTGACCAGAGCACCATTCCCTTTTATAACTTGTACTTCAGCGATTCTTGGCGCTTAAAACCCACGTTCACCCTCAGTTACGGGTTGGGCTGGACGCTGGAGATGCCGCCGGTCGAGAAAGAGGGAAAACAGATCACATTAGTGGATGCGAACGACAAACCTATCGACACGATGGCTTTTCTGCAGGCGCGCGAACAAGCGGCGTTGGCTGGCCAGGTATATAATCCCCAGGTTGGCTTTGCGTTGATTGGGAACGTTGCTGGGAGCCCAAGTCATTTCTACAACCCCTTCTACAAATCCTTCAGCCCTCGCATCGCAGCAGCCTGGAATCCGAGCTTCGACAGTGGACTCTTGGGCAAGGCTTTCGGGCATGGAAAGTCGGTCATCCGTGGCGGCTACAGCATTCTCTACGGGCGTCTGAATGGCGTGGACTTGGTGCTGGTGCCTCTGCTAGGCACCGGCCTTATCCAGGCGGTCCAGTGCAATAGCCCGCTTACGACCGGCGCGTGCGGAGGGGCGACTCCCAACACTGCCTTCCGCATCGGTCCGACGAGTGGCGGTTGGAACGGCCTCGTAGCCCCGCTTCCAGCCGCAAGTCAAACACTGCCCCAGCCGGACTTTCCCGGAATCAATGCGATTGCTGCGGGCGCTGGTGAAGGCTTGGATCCGAATTTCCGGCCCAGCATGAACCAGCAGTTTGACCTTACCATCCAGCGTCAAATCAGCAACAAGATCTCGGTCGAGTTTGGCTATATCGGCCGGAAGATAACGCACGAATTTCAGCCCATCAACATCAACGCCGTGCCTTACATGATGACCCTCGGTGGGCAGTCCTTCGCCAAGGCGTACGGGCAGATGGTGATGCAATTCTGCGGTGGCAACGCCGGCTTGGCCGGAGGCGGCTGTACCAAGAGTTTGGCGGCGGTCACTTCACAGCCCTTCTTCACAGCGGCACTGAACCCTGGGTTCTGTACGACAGCAGTAGGAGGAATTACGCCCCAGAACTGCACCCAAGCCGTGGCCTTAAACGAAGCTGACAACATCCAAAATGCAAGGGTCTGGACCATATGGAGCGATCTGGATAACGGTGCGTTCAACTTCCCCAGGTCTATGATGAACACGCCGATTCCGGGCTCGCCCTTTGGGGCGAATGGCCAGCTGTCCTCCGGCGTGGGCATGAACACCAGCGTCGGCTACGGAAACTATAATGCTGGGTTCTTCTCGCTCAAGATGTCTGATTGGCACGGCCTAACCATGCAGTCCAACTTCACTTATGGAAAGGCGCTGGGCACCGGCTCGGAAGTCCAGGCCACCAGTCAATTCACCTTGCCGGATCCCTACAACATCCACTCGGCCTACGGCCTACAGCCGTGGGACCGTAAATTCCTCTTTAATACCTTTGTTGTTTATCAGCCGCCTTTCTTCAAGAGCCAGCACGGCCTCGTTGGACACATTGCAGGAGGCTGGACCTTTGCGCCCATCTTCGTTGTGGGCAGTGGCTTGCCGTTGGAGGTTTCGCCTACGGACGCCTTTGACAATGAAGTTTACGGCGGCGGGCAAGCGTTCGGCGAGGGAGAAGGCAATGACTTCGCCGCGTTACAAAATGCCGTTCGCATCTGCCCCAATAATTTTGGCAGCTCACGTCACAACAATATGCCCAGCGCGGGCGGTTTTGGCACGAGCGGCTTCGACAACGGTAATGGGACCGTCGTCGGCTTCTTCTCGGATCCGGCAGCTGCCTACAGTTGCTTCCGAAATCCAATCCTTGGTATTGACTCCACAAACGGCGGAGGCCAGGGGATTCTGCGAGGCCAGCCGTTCTGGAACGTGGACTTTAGCCTCAAGAAAAACGTCATCGTTACGGAACGTTTCGGCGTGGAGTTTCAAGCCATCTTCTCGAACCTGTTTAACCACGTTTATCTATCCGATCCCTACCTCGTCCTTGGTGATAAGGGCGACTGGGGGGCGCTTGGCGGGCTCAGCGGTATTCAGTTTACCGGGCAGGCGCAGGCTAATTCACCGCGAGCGATGGAGTTTGGTCTGCGCCTCCGCTTCTAACTTCTTCCGGCGGGATTCACCGTTCCGCCGCAAAAATGGGGAAGGCCAGACGGCCTTCCCCTTTTTTTTCGTTGGAATATCCCTAGCTGTCCGGTCGTAAGAGTTCATCTCTTACGTGTTTTCCGGGATGCCGATGCCAAAATATAGATTATTATCAACTACCTTTCGCACGACCTTGCCTGGAAGAGATCAGCGATCTGGCAATGAGTTTTGAGACCAGATGATGATCCAATAAGCCAGATGAAAAATCCTTCGTGAACTAAATCCAGGATGCAAGCGCGGAGGCGAATCAACCCTGGTGGCGGATGCGCTCGGCGAGGGAGCGGGCCCGCTGACGCGCGATGTCCACAAAGTGAGAGTCTCCCGCGATTTGATCGAGCATGGGTAGGACTCGCTTTGGTTCCGGCAGCAGGCTGCGGTTCAGATCCGTTTCGAATTGCAGCAAGGCGTCGTTGATTCCCAGCCGGTCATACTTCATGCGCCGTGTAATCAAGTCCACATGTTCCTGCTGGCGTGCCAGGCCCTCAAAAATCTGCAAGAGCTGCGCTGCCGCCGAATTTAGAGTGTAGTTGAATTTTGCTTCATGGACTTCGGCGCCGGATTCCCACCGAAAGGTTTTCTCGCCTAGGTTGGCAATCTTGCGATGCACATCCAGATCCTGTCCCTGGAAATATTTTAATTGCGCCGCCAGATCGAACATCTTTGTGCGCCACGCCGCACTCACCTGAAAGGGCAATGAGCCGGGATCCTCGTCCAACTGCCGGATTTCATAGCCGGCGGTATCCGAATCCTCCCGCACGGTAATCTCGATAAACTCCGGTGAACTTCCTTTGAAGACCCGACGAAAGGTCAGCTTGGCGCCGGAAGGAGCGGGGACGGAGAACGCTGCAGCTGCCACCAGGCATGCCGCGCCAATCAATAGAAAAAACCGAAGAAGTGTCCTCATGGTCCTTTGTGACCGCAAAGCCGTCAACGCGTCGATAGGATGCGCGGCGGCCCGCCGCGCGTTGCGCCGCCCAATCGAATTTCGTTCGTTAAGTCGCTGGAACTTATGGCGGCGCGCAGGGTGCGCGGCTTCACCGTGGAATTCCCATCCGGCAATCCAAACCGCCGCCGAACCTGTTCCGCCTGCAGGTGGCACAGCGCGACCGCCAAGGCGTCGGCAGCGTCCGACGGTTCGGGTGTCTCGTTCATTGAGAGCAGAGCACGGATCATTAATTGCATTTGACGCTTGCTGGCGTGGCCGTAGCCGGCTACCGAAGCCTTCACTTCTCGCGGCGCATAACTGTAGACCACAACGCTATATTGAGCCGCGGCAAGCAGGATTACGCCGCGCACCTCGGCCAGCCGCAGCGCCGTGCGCATATTTAGGGCGGTGAACACGCTCTCGACAGCCATGGCATCCGGTGAAAACTCCTCGATCAGGCTGCACACTCGAGCGTGAACATCCTGAAGCACTGCCCCGGCGCATTCCTTTTGCCGCTTCGAAGCCACCTTCAAAGCTCCGTAATGAAGCATGCGGCAGTGGCGCCCGTCTGTTTCAACAATCCCGTATCCGGTCGGTCCCGCGGCCGCAGGGTCTATCCCGAGAACACGCAGATAGCCATTCTTCGCGCGGGTGGTGTCGGCTGACGAAGTCATTTCGTGCATGGCACCAAGTTTACGGCGAAGACCGGACTCCCGCCAACTTTTTGTCAAGAAGTTTGCAAACATTTGAGGAAAACCCAAAGCGGCTACTGAAAAGTACGCAGCGAGCTAAGGCAAAACGGCCCCAGGACTTTGTTTGTGGCCGCTTCAGAAGAAGCATTTTTGGAACAAAGGTTCAGTTTGCGCCGACAGCCGCCTGGATTTCCGATTCGTCAATATCGAAATTTGCGTAGACGTGTTGCACGTCGTCGTGCTCTTCGAGGGCTTCGACGAGGCGCACCATCTGTGTTGCCTGCGGGCCCGTCAGCTTGATGTAGTTTTGCGGCACCATGCCAATTTCCGCGGACGCGGGCGTGATACCCGCCTTGGTCAACGCTTCCTTCACCTTCTCGAGTGCATCCGGCGGAGTCACGATGTACCATGCGGAACCATCGTCCTTCAAATCTTCGGCACCCGCTTCCAGCACTAGGTCCAGCAACTTATCCTCGGTTGCCGCTTCCTTGGGAACGGAGATCTCGCCCTTTCGTTGGAACATCCATCCAACGGCACCGGCTTCGGCCAGGTTGCCGCCGTTTTTGCTCATGAGATGGCGAAATTCGCCCACCACGCGGTTGCGGTTGGTGGTGACCACTTGAATCAACATGCCCACGCCGCCCGGACCGTAGCCCTCAAAGGTGGCTTCCTCATATTGCTCGCCTTCGAGCTGCCCGGTACCGCGAAGAATGGCGCGTTCGACGTTATCACCTGGCATGTTCGCGCCCTTAGCCGCCAGAATCGCGGTTCGCAGCCGCGGGTTGGAGTTCGGGTCGCCTCCGCCGATGCGCGCGGCAATGCTGATTTCGCGAATGATTCGCGTGAAAACGCGGCCGCGCTTCGCGTCGGTGGCCCCCTTCTTGTGTTTAATCGTGGCCCATTTTGAATGCCCGGACATGACACATCCTCGTTTGTTTCACGTGACCGCGGCTCAGCCGAGGTCATCGATAGAAGAATTTTTGCGCCGCAGAGCGGTTTCGGTGATTGATGGCCGATTTGCGGCCAAACACCACGCGAACCGAGGTACGGTCGCCAAGAAAGTCGGCCGTCTTACGGCCGCCAAAAAAACAACACCAGTGCGGAGACTTACGGTGAACCGCAAACCCCTGCGGACCCACGGTAGTTTAGCACAGCCGACAAGATCGGGAAACGGGTTACACACTACTGCGCAGGCATCTCGTTGAATCAGACAGGCTTGCGCACAGCGGCCGCCCGGCCCTGCAGCGCACAGACATACTGTTGCGCGATCGCCTGCCATGAAAAATAACTCTGCTGCGCTTTGCGGCTTCTTCCTGCCAACGACTCCCGATAGATAGGGTTGCCCAGAACACGCGCCAGCGCAGGCCCGAACTGTTCCCCCGGCTCAATCAATACCACACCAGCCTCGGTGATCGGGGCAGCCGTCTCCCGGCCCCTTGCGGCGACAACTGGCAAGCCGCAGGCCACCCCGGCAATCGCGCTGCCTCGCCGTGTCGAAATTGGCCCTCGAGCGAAGAGCAACACGTCGCTTTTTCCAAGCACACGAACTACTTCCTCTGCGGCAAGGATTCCGCTGAGGCTCAATTCCACGTCCATTCCGTGCAAACTCTCCCGAAGAAGCTTCTCCGCGCTCTCCGCGTTGCGGCCAACAACCACCAGCCGCACAGGGCCAATCCTCTTCGCCACATAGCACATCGCTTCCACGATTGCTTTAACCTCTTCTGCTCCGACCCGGCCTGGAGACAAAGAGAATACAGCCACCGTCGGCGGTCGCTCCTGGCCGCTTGTTTCCTTCATCCAGGCTGTTTCCGGCGATGGCAGGTTGGCCCCAATAGGAATGAAAACAACATTTTGGGCGCCGGGAGGAAGCCACTGAGCCTTCTCTCGTGGAACGGTAAGCACAGCGAGATCGGCGAGCCTGACCGCTTCTCTCATTGTGTATATCTGCAGTTGGCGTCGAACCTGGTCGACAAGTCGGCCTCCTTCGTAAGGCTGCGCGTCGTGGAACACCACGCCGCAACGTGCGCCGTATTTTTGGAGGAATTGAACCAGGCTTAAAACAGGCATGGAAAACCCCCTGCGAGACCAAGCGAGGGCGGTATACTGAATTAGGACCCAATCATTTTTCCAAAGCCCGGCCTTTCGGTCCATTTTGGCGAAGGCCTTCCTCCAGCCGAGCTCACACCAAGGAAAGCGCTCCAGTTCGAAGGAGACTCCCAGTGCCTCCAATGCCGATCCCAAGTATTGGCAGTATTTCATCCCGCCGCCCGAGTAATGCCACGCACCGTTGTTTCATTGCGGAAAAGTTAGAACAGATTCCTTGGCCGGATTCTCGATATGCAGTGCAGACGTCCATTCCACGCCCGCCAGCTTAACACGCCGAGACCTGCGCCAAAACCGCTATACTGGCGTGTGTTCGAGCACATGCGCGCACAATCACGAATCACGAAGATTGGCTTCGAGATGGTCTTGTAGGTGATTACATTTCTTTTCTATGTCGTCTCCGAAGAGATTCCGGGATGAAACTCCTCATCTACAGCCATTTCTTTGCGCCAAGCATCGGCGGGGTGGAGACTATTGTGCTTTCCCTCGCCCGCGGCCTCGCCGAGGTCCGTAATGAAAAGGGACTTGCAGAATTCGATGTCACTTTGGCGACACAAACCCCGGCGGGGAGTCACGACGACAGTTCGCTCCCATTTCGCGTGTTTCGCGGCCCGCGCCTCGTTAAGCTCCTGGAACTCGTCCGGGAATCGGACGTGGTTCACGTCGCAGGCCCGGCCCTCGCGCCACTCTTACTTAGTTATATTTTGCGTAAGCCTCTTATCGTCGAACATCACGGATATCAAGCCACTTGTCCGAACGGCCTCCTGTTTCATCATCCGTCGGGGGCCGTATGTCGAGGTCAATTTGAGGCCCGCAATTACTTGGAATGTTTGACTTGCAACAGCAAAACGGATGGCACAATCGGCTCGCTTCGGCTTCTTATCTCGACGTTCGCGCGTCGAGCTTTGTCCCGGCACGCGAACGCCAACATCGCTCCCAGCCATCATGTTGCCGCGCGCCAGAATCTTCCTCGAACGAAAGTAATCTTTCACGGCGTCGAGGACCCATTCACCGGGAAAGGCATGCTGCCAAAGCGCACCAGCAACGCTAAGGGGTTTGCATATTTGGGCCGGCTCGTCGTTGAAAAGGGCGTGTCCGTGCTTTTGGAAGCTACGCGCCTGTTGCGCGCAGAAGGGCGCGAAGTTCATGTCGTGCTCATCGGCGACGGTCCGCAGCGCCCGGAAATCGAAACCCAGATCCGGCAGAACGGCTTGGCTTCTTGCGCTCGAATCACCGGTTACCTCACCGGTGCGCCTCTGGTGGAAGCCCTCCGCGACGCCAGCGTGGTTGTTATGCCTTCGGTCTGGGAAGAAACGGCAGGACTCGCCGCGATCGAGCAGATGATGCGGGGAAGACTGGTCATTGCTTCCAAAACTGGCGGTCTCGCCGAGCTCGTCGACGATGCGAGCCTGACTTTTCCTGCCGGAGATTCCCAGGCTCTAGCTCAGTCCATGCAAAAGGTTCTGCAGGATCCTTCCATCATCGAATCGCTCGGTCAAAAAGCACGCGAACGCGCACTCCGCTACTTTCGCCGGGAGCGTATGATAGAGGACCACGTTCGGCTATATCGCCAAGCGCTCGAAGGCGGGGATCAGTGATCCTCCCAACGGCCGCGCCGCCGGGCTTGCACGAGGTTGTGGTCGCAAGTGTGCCAGTGCGATGCAGTTGCTGCAGAAGAGCCGACTGTCGGAAGAATAAATTTTCGGTGTCTTGATTGCCAACTTGGACTGGCACAGAATGGGCGTCTTAGCCTACTTTAACTGACGCGAAAGCTATCTTGGCAAGAAAGTCTATGAGTCTACCTACGACCGAAACCTGGGAATGCCGTCTGAGAGCTGCAGAACTGAGCGGGGGCATTAGTTCCGATGCGATTTACTCCATGATTAGTCGAGTGGTCATGGCCAAGGAGCTACGAGGTAAAATCCTTGATTTCGGGGCAGGGGTGGGGAACCTGACACGACGGCTAGTCGCGATGAAGCGCTTTAATCAGGTCTCTGCCACTGACATTATGGTGAGTCCTGCCGACCTGAGGGGCACCGTCGAGTGGATCGTCCATGACTTGAACACAACGTTTCCCGGTCATGAAAGTGCCTTTGACGTGGTGGTGGCCTCCGAGGTCATCGAGCATCTGGAAAACCCGCGCTTCGTCATGCGCGAGATCTATCGCATTCTCCGGCCCGGCGGTACGGTGCTGGTTTCTACACCGAACAACGAAAGCTGGCGATCTTTGCTTGCGTTGATGGTCCGCGGCCACCACGTTGCCTTTGGCGATTCAAGCTACCCTGCGCACATCGTAGCGCTCCTGCGGCGAGATCTGAGCCGTATTTTCCACGAAGCAAAATTAGGTCAGCCAGAGTTCTACTATAGTGACGACGGCGGCATACCGGGTAAGCCGTCAGTGACGTGGCAGAAAGTGAGTTTCCAACTCCTGAAGGGACGCAGGTTCAGTGACAACATCCTGGCCGTGGCGAACAAACCGCCATCATGAGAGTTCCCCCCACAGTTCTCACTGGCAATTTGAGCCGGAGCCCGCTTGTGGTGATGGGGTTCATGATCCTTTTTGCCGGAGCCGCCTACAAATCTGCCGGCTATGTTATCGCCGGAGATATGGTCGGCCTCGCTTACGTTGCGATGGCCTTGATAGCCTGCGCTTTTATCCTGGTCATACTCAACAATTGGCGCAACGGCCTGTATTTTTTCCTGATCTGGCTCCTGTTCGAGGATTTCGCTAGAAAATACCTCGGCAATAATATGGCCATCTTTTTCGCCAAGGACGTTTTGGCTGCGTTTGTCTATCTCTCTTTTTTCCTGGCCTATAGGCGAAAAGAAGTCACTTCCTTCCGGCCTCCTTTCCTCGTACCGGTTCTGCTTTTTGTCTGGTTTGGAGTGATGCAGGTCTTTAATCCTGCGTCTACCCATTTGGTGTACGGCGTTTTGGGTTTGAAGCTCTTCTTTTATTACGTTCCTTTGCTCATAGTGGGGTACGCCTTGCTGAATTCCGAGGAGGAATTACGGCGGTTCTTTTTTCTAAATATGATTCTTGCGGCGATCATAGTTTCATTGGGGATAGTTCAGGCCATCGTCGGCCATACGTTTTTGAACCCCGTCAATCTTGCCGACGACATCCGCGAGCTGAGCACGAACTACAGGACCGCACCAATTTCCGGCGCAATCGCTTATCGCCCGAATTCAGTTTTTGTCAGTACCGGACGATTCACGAATTTCTTACTGGTTACCTGGTTGCTAGTCTTTGGCTTCAGCGGCTACCTTCTCCTGCGCCACAAACGCGGCAGGTCCCTTGCTTTCGTCGTTCTCGCTCTTACCGTAGCCGGCCTCGCGCTCTGCTCTTCGCGAGGCGTCGTCCTTTGGAGCTCGGGTTCGGCGATTGTCGGTAGTGCCGCGTTCGTCTGGGGCGCTCCCTGGCGTCAGCGCGAGGTCCTGCGGGTCTTGAGGACTGTCCAGCGCACCGCCCTAAGCATCGTTCTTGGCATCGTAGTCTTGCTCGCAACTTACCCCGAGGCGCTCCTCTCTCGCGTCGCATTCTACACAGAGACTCTTTCGCCGAGCAGCAGCGCGAGCGAGCTCCAAAACCGAACTTGGGATTACCCGCTGCGGAATTTCCTTGGCGCGTTCAGTTACGACCGTTGGCCCTACGGCTACGGCATTGGCACTACTTCCCTTGGCACTCAGTATGTCGCCCGTATCTTTCATGCAAAACCTCCCGTCATAGGTGTGGAGAGCGGTTTCGGCGCACTTGTCGTTGAGATGGGGATCGGCGGGCTCATACTCTGGTTCGTCATGAGCTTCGCGATCCTGCTCTCAGCCTGGGGAGTCGTGAAGAAGCTGAGAGGTTCCCCCTGGTTTCCGCTGGCATTCGTCATCTTCTGGTACGCCGGACTACTCCTGATTCCCATTCGCCGGCACGGCACGGAGCGTGCCCTCGCCGAACTGCTTGATCGTCTCGCGCGCGACGAGCATTGCGAAATCCATCTCTACTCCCAGCGTGTCGAAGGCCTTGCGCTGGCTCATCCCGGTGTTGCGCGGCCGCAAGACCCCGGCGCGATCATTTGGCATAAAGTTCGTTCCATCCCCGGTCCCCATCTCCTGCGATTCCTCGCCTGGCTATTCCTGAACTCGATCTCGCGCGCATGGGATCGGTGGATCCATGGACTTCGCTTCGACCTCGTTCTCTCTCCCGGAATCAACTGTCTGGACGCCGATGTTGTCTTCGTTCACGCGCTCTTCCATCGCCTCCAGGAACTTGCAAACGAAGAGAATGGCGATGTCGCAAGGCCCAGTCTCCTTCGGCGGCTCCACAGGCGCGTCTACTACGCTTTCCTGGCGGGGCTGGAACGGTGGATTTACCAGAATCCAAAGGTTTCGTTTGTCGCCGTCTCCCAGCGCACCGCGGCGCTCCTCGGAGATTATTTTCAGCGCCAAGATGTCCGCGTCATCCCCAATGGCGTCGACACAGCACACTTCTCGCCTTCGGCGCGGCTCGCGCTGCGCCCTGAAGCGCGCCGACGCCGCAACTTTCAAGAAAGTGATTTCGTATTGCTCCTGGTTGGAAACGACTGGCGCACGAAAGGACTTGAAACCGTTATTCGCGCCATGGGCGTTCTTCGCGATTTGCCAATTCTCGTGATCGCAGCGGGCGCTGATTCCCCGGACTCCTTCCGTGAAACAGCAAAATCGCTTGGCATTTTGGAGCGTTGCCTTTTCGAGCGGCCACGCGAAGAAGTGCTCGATTTCTATGCCGCCGCCGACCTCTACGTCAGTCCCAGCCGTGAAGACTCCTTCGGTCAAAACACTCGCCACGATGATTCGCACGCTTTACCAGAAGGCCGAATGGCGCAGCCGCATGGGGCAAGCCGCCGCAAAAGCATCTTTGGAGTGGACCTGGGACCGGAATACCGCTGAGGTCTGGGAACTGCTAAGGAACGCGGCCTTCAAGAAACGCCAGCTTCCTACAAAAAAAACATAGGGGCGGCCGCAGTTCAATGCGCTGGGTGGTGCGCGTCGACAGCCTTGCGTGTCGCTTGCAGCGTGAACGTAAGCGACTCCTTTGGAATGCCGTTCACAAACGGTTTGATCATCCAACCAAGCCCCGTAGGAATATCTCGCGTCAACGAAGCCACTTCGCTTTGCAGGTAAGCGCCGCCGTCGCGCTCTTCCATGCGCCACCAGGTCTCCATGCGCCACATGAATCCGCCATCGTCGCCCGGTGTTTTTTCGCGTTCATCGCTCTTACCGGCGTTTTCTACTTCCGCAATCCGCACCGCCGAGCTGCGGCTGTGCGCCTTTCCGGCCCCGTCGTGGAAATACTGCACTTTATGCTCGGTGTTCAGCACCACGGTGATCACTTTGTGCCGGCGAAACCGCAGGAACACCCGGAAATGGTCGTCTTCACGCGACTCGATTTTCGACTTCTCGACATCCGGTGCGTAATACACGGAGTGCTTGTCGTAATCTTCAAGCACACTCAGCACATCCTCGAGTTTCGCTCCGGGTATGAACACGACTCCGGTCCAGTGATGAATCATTCCGCCTGGACACGCAATGGGCTTGCCGTTGTCGAGCGTTTCCAGCTTGCGTATCTTTACTTCGCCGCGTTTCAGCGCCGCGTAGGCCTCCGCGCGTTGTTCCCCGGTGAGTCCATCGATCCATAGCAAATCTGCGCCTCGCTTCAATTCGGCATCGTTTCGCGTGTCCACTAATTTTGCGTAGCGTTCAAACGCTTCCTGAGTGTCCACTCTTAACTTTGGGAGCGCTGGTTCCGCGGCATGCGCGGCGAGAGCAGCCATTTGATGCCATGCCAGCGAAACCACTAGAAATGCTACGACTTTTGCCAGGATGCCGTGCATGGCCTTCACCTGTCGAAGGAACCCTTCAGCTTGCCGCACGCTGTTTTCGCTAACCCGTTGATTTGAAAGTGGCACCGAGAAATCTCCGCACATGTCCGCCCTAGATTGCACGCCGGATGCCCATGGAAGCAAAGAAAAAAAGAGGGCCTCGGTGCAGGCCCTCCTTCGGTTGGCTCTGGTATGAAATGCTGAGGGAAGCAGGAAAGAAAACTGGCGGGTTGGGTAGCTCGCACACGGCCCCTTGCGGAGCCGCTGTCCCCGCGCGGCCCCCAACCCGTTCTTAGGAGACTACGCACTCGCGTGTGGAGCCTCAATGGGTCACCAGAGCCACTAGGTGCGGTACTCGGGTAGTAGTACATCTCCTTGAATCGATTTTTCATCGCAGGGTCACGTACCAACGCGTATATGTGGCGATTCCAAGCAAAAGAACAATCCACCAAACCAGCAGAACAGATCTCATCCAGAATTTGTAGCGCTTGATGCGGAACTTCTCCGGAAGAAGATCTGTTCCGGCTGCCAGTAGTATGTACAAACCCCCAAGCTCGGCAACACCGCCCAACCCCCCATGAACTGCGGCCAGCGCGTAGTAGGGCTTTCCAATCCTGCTCGGGAGTTTGGGAAGTATCAGACGATGAAATGTCGGCAACATCGTCAAGCCGATCAGGACCAGATTGAGAAGGACAATCGACGACTGGCACCAGGCGTGTCCCCGAAAACGGCCCAACCGCGCGAGCACAGCGCCCACGAATAGCCCCACGGCCATGGCCATCTCAAGGAGCAGAGTAAGGTCGGCGTACAGAGGTGCCGCCGTACCTAGGAAGCCCTTGCTCAATGGAGCGTCTCCGGGCCCGCTGTGGCTCGCATGATTCTGATGCTCAGGGAGAAATCTAGCTCAGTCGCCATACGAATTTGTGGCCGAATCGTCGGCCCCGATCACCGGACAGACATCGAATTCCCTCGAAGACGCTCTGCCTTTCAGAAACCCGTTCGCGTTTTTCATCTTCAGCAGGACCACTCGCTGGATATCGCCGCTGGTTGCATTCTGTCCCTGACCCTCAACGTAAACGTAAATGGCAGACGCTTTTAATTCCAGGATCCTGATATGAATTTGCGCCCCTCCCGGTGTCGTCTCGGCGAGTATCTGCTTTTCGTCCATCAGCTTGGTCACGTACCCATAATCGCCGAAGGTCTTTTTTTTCTTCTCCGGTTTCGGCCGAATCTTAGAGGGAAGCGTTGTAACATCCAACTTCTTGGACACAAACTCAGCAACATTTTCTTTGGGAATGGCCGCACCGTTTCCTGCCAGAGCCACTGGCGCGCAGGCCAGGGCCATCAATCCACACAACAATTTCATCTTTGTGCTCCTTCGTTCTCGGCTATTTCCGGGCGATGTTAGCCGGGCTGAACAATTCTTGATTCCGGCGGCGGTGCCTAGCCCGGTCCATTCACGCCGCTAAGGAATCCGCCGAGATGTCCTGTTAAGGTCACAAGTGCAACCCCGACGGCCTCAAGCGGCAGGCGGTAACCGGGCAGAACTCCTTCAAACTTGCGCTGTGCTCTCACGTGGACGAGACACGCCACCCAGATCATCGCGCTGGAAGCACAGCCAAGCACCAGATGCATCAGAAGAATGCCTTTGAGCCGCTGCCCTTCGAGCTGCCACTGCCAGGCGAGCACTCCGGTAATCAACACCGGCACGGTAACCACGGCCGCAGCCAGCAAATTGCAGTAAGCTGCCGCCGCCAGAAATTGCCGTTTCGTCCACTGCGCCAGGAAATCAAATGCCACGCCCGCAATGAACAGGGCGATTGGAAAATGAATCAGGACCACGTGTTGCGCGTGTTTCGCGAGCAGCGCCGCTTTCAGATCGAACGGATGCAATGGCTCTCCTCACTCACTGCACGACGACCTTGCCGGTCATCTTCGGGTGAATCGAGCAGAAGTACGGATAAGTTCCCGCTTTACTGAACGTAAACGAAAACTTTTCGTCCGTATCAAGCACTTTCGATTTGAAGACTCCGTCCGTGCTGACCACCGTGTGCGGAATATCGTCGCGGTTGGTCCATGTCACGCTTGTTCCCACCGGCACCGTCAGAGTCGCCGGACCGAAGCTGAAGTTGTCGATCTTCACCTCTGTCGTTTCCGGCTTCTGCTGCGCGCTTGCCAGGACTTTTTTCGTGCCCGTGGTGCTTGTTCCTGCTCCGAGTAACAGCGTCGCTGTCAGAACTGCAATAGACACACTTCTCCTCATGCTTTTTCTCCTGTTCAATCTATTTCCGATCAGATGATTTACTAGCTCGGGTTAATTCACGGCTCACGCGAGCGTCGAATCGACGACCGCCAGCGCGTGCTGCCCTTGAACGTAATTCACATCGGTGATTCCCAGGACGCTCTTCAGTTGCTCCGCCGGCACTTTCATCGGCCCCGGCGAATCCGCTTTCCCGGGCTGCGGTTGCGGAAATGCTGTCGAGCAAGCAGTGTGAAACGTAACATTGCCCTCGACCTTCTGCATGACTTGGTGGATATGACCGTTCAGCACCGTCACCGAGCCGAACTTCTTCAGGTACGCCAGCGCTTGCGCGCTGTCTTCCGTTCCCCAACCCCACTCCGGATAAACCGACCAGAGCGGAATGTGCGCGAATACCACGATCGGCGTGCTGTGCTTCAAATGTTTCACGTCGTCTTCCAGCCATTCCAGTTGATCGTGGCCAAGCGTTCCAAGCCCTCCGGCTTTCAAATTCATCACGTTAACCAGCCCGATGAAGTGCGCGCCCTTCTTGTCAAAACTGTACCAACCTCCGCCTTTGCTGCCTTTTCCATAGCGCTCCAGGAACTGTTTCCCGTCGTCATTCAGCACGTCGTGCTCGCCCGGCACATAAAACACATCCTGCGGCTTCGCGCCCTTCAGAATCTGGTCGACCGTATCGAACTCCTCCGGCTTGGAAAGATGGCTAATGTCCCCCGTATGCAGCATGAATTCCGGTGCCGCCGACAAGCCGTTAATCTTGTCCACCGCGGCTTTCAGTGTGCCCGCAACGTCCGGATTCGCCGGCTTGTTGAAGCCCATGTGGCTGTCGCTGATTTGCACAAAGCTCAGTTCGCCCATAGCATCCTTCGCGCTCAATTCCGGCAGCCGGCTCAAGCTGTAGGACTTCAGCACGCCGCCGCTCATCACGCAAAGGGCTCCTGTACCCGCCCAAGCCATGCACTTCAGGAATCCACGCCGGTCGATCCCGTCGTGATTGTGGTCGTAAAGGATTTCGTCTTTCACTTTACCCGCCATTGCTTCCTCCTCGAGATTTGGATACACCCGTATCCGTAACTATTCGGCATCGCCCGTTCCCGCCAATTTTGGAGGGCGGCGCGGGTGAGAGAGTCCAGGGAGCCCGCGCCGCATATGGGACGTGTTTCGCCTATCCAGACCACCGAGGCCCGCCAATTATTCCCAATTTTGGTGCTTACCAAACTTTTGCTTAATTAGTCACATCAAAGGAAGGATTGGGAATAAAATGCTCCTTCGGGCGGTTCCTGTCCATGAGTGGCTCTGACCAGGGAAAAGGTGTGGACGTGTTGGATGCGCAGGACCGGGCGCGCTTCGAGCAGCTTGTTCTGCCGCATCTCGACGCCGCCTTCAATCTCGCGCGTTGGCTCCTGAAAAGCCGCGCCGATTCGGAAGACGTCGCCCAGGAAGCCATGCTCCGTGCCTACCGCTTTTTTCGCGGGTTTCACGGTGGCGATGCGCGCTCCTGGCTTTTGCAGATTGTGCGCAATACTTGTTATACCTGGTTGGAGAAGAATCGCCCTGTGGAACTCATGACCGAATTCGACGAAGAATTGCATCCGCAGCCCAGCGTCTCTCCCGAGGCCTTGGCTATCGCTGGGTCCAACCGCGAGCGCCTCGCGCGCGCCCTCGAAACTCTGCCTCCTCGTTTCCGCGAAGTCCTTGTCCTTCGCGAACTCGAAGGCTGTTCTTATAAGGAAATTGCTTCCATTACTGCCATCCCCATCGGCACCGTAATGTCCGCGCTGGCACGAGCGCGCCAACGCCTGCAGCGCGCGCTCACTGTTCCTTCTCCGCAGGAGGCTTCCCGTGAACTGTGATTTGACACGTACGGTCCTCCACGGCTATCTGGATGGCGAACTCGATGCCACGCGCGCCGCGGAATTTGAGCATCACCTCGAAACCTGCCGGGAGTGCACCACCGCTCTCGGATCCGAGGAATCGCTGCGCTCGTCCCTTCAGCGCAGCGGTCTTTACGAAAACGCTCCTTTGGCCCTTCGCAAGAAAATTCGTGCCAGTCTCGATGCTGCGACCGCTTCTCCTGCCCGCGTCTGGATTCCCGCTTGGCGATGGCTCGTAGCTGCGGCCGCTATTCTGATTGTTGCTGCCGTATCTTGGTTTGCTGTTCCGCGCTTCCAAAACAGCGCTACTACAACGCCCTTCACGGCCGCCGAGGTCATCGACGCTCACGTTCGTTCCCTGCAACCCGGCCATCTGACCGACGTTGCTTCCACGGACCAGCACACCGTCAAGCCGTGGTTTAACGGCAAGCTCGCTTTTGTCCCCCCCGTGAAGGATTTTGCGGATGAAGGTTTTCCGCTGGTCGGCGGGCGTCTTGATGTTCTCGGCGGCCAGAATGTCGCCGCGCTGGTTTATGCGCGCCGCAAGCACATCATTAATGTTTTTGTTATGCCCACCAAGGAGCCGGATACGCCGATTCATCCGCCCGGCCTCCGCCAGGGGTATCAGTGGCGTCATTGGCGCCGGCAGGGTATGGAATATTGCGCCGTCTCGGACGTCTCGGACTCCGATCTCTACGAGCTCGCCCAGCTCATCTATCAGTAGGGAATTTGTATCTCTGAGGGAATATTTCCACACGACGGTCGTCGCAGATTCTCATTAGGGCGCAACGGCTAACTTGCATTAGTCACCAATCAGCAACCAGCGCCGACCTTGTCGGGTCACGAATTTCCTGTCACTGCTTGGAATTGCTCTTCACGTAGGCTTTCGGAATTTCCTTCGCATACACCAGGTGCAGCGTCAGGTCTTTTGTCTGCCCCGCGCGCAGCGTAATGTTCTTCTCCCACTCTGAAAAAACGCCCTTTCCGGAAGCCCGGAGATCGTAGTTGTCCGCCCTCAGCTTGGTGATCGAGAAGCGGCCATGGGAGTCCGTGCGCACCACGTGCGCCCCGTTGCCGCCCGACGACTGGTAGGACACGCTCGCGTGCGCTACCGGTTTGTCATCCGGTCCCAGCACCACGCCGCTCAGCGTGGAAGAGCCTTTGTGTTGCGGCTCGGCCGATACGCTGCTGACGGCCGCGACCGTAAACAGAAAAATCGATATCAATACGATTGTGCGTCTCATTTTTCTCAACCTCGTGAGTGTCCCCGCAAGGAACACGCTGGAGGGACTGCGCCTCAAGCCGAACCTGAGGCCGTTTCGTCCCCATCTGCTCTTGAGTGTAAAACGCGCGTGCCATCGCCAACCGTCGCACGCTGAAAATGTGCTTCACCGTCAACCTGCCATCTCGGACAGGTACATCTTTTCGAAGCTCTGCGCCTACGTCGTCGCTTCAATCTGCAGCTCGTCGAATTTCCGAATCGTGCACACGAATCCGCTTCTATGAAATACTTGGAGTTCAAACTGCTCCCAGGAGTTCCGATGCCACGCTATCTCACCCAGCACACGCTCGCTTGCCTCACACGCCAGGGAGCTGAAGCCCTCGCCCAGCGCATGCAAGCCGGTGGACTCGCGCGCGCGGAGCGTGTCCTCGTCAACATGCTCGAAGGAAAAATGTTCGTCGAGTTCCGTGCGAATTCCCGCGAAGATTTGGAAGCCTGGCTCAAGACCGAAGGCATGCATTTCGATTTTCTCGTTCGAATCGAATGGGAAATGCACGGCGATAAACTCCAGATTGCCGATTAGAACAAGCCCGATTTGCGGGTTTTGCAACGATAGGCTTTCGAATCGCGGCACCTGTTCGGTGCGCCATTTATACGATATTTAGAAGAGCCAGGCGCGGCAGTCCTAACAAATCAGTCAAAACAGTGACCGGAATCGCCACGTTGCGTCCCACAAGCGGTCACTCCTTTTTTCAATAGTTGCCTCCTGCAAAGGACGCAGCGCTTTATTTTCAGCAGCTTACGGCTGGTCCCGCCGTGGTTATCGGCCTGCCAATCTGTATCCCACCATGTGCAGCGCTTCCGTATTTCTGGATGGGCCGGCCCGCTCTGCCTTGCTTACTCAGGCGCGCAAAGGCGACCGCGAATCGTTGGCCAGTCTGATTTTGCCCTACGCGCCGGCAATGTATTTGGGGGCTCTGCGATTGACGCGCAACCCCGCGGACGCCGAAGACGTGCGTCAGGAATCCTTCCTGAAGGCCATGACGCGCCTCGAGCAGTTTGTCGGCACGCCGGGCGAAAACCGGGACGACCTGCACGCCTGGGTCTCGCGCATTGCCGTGAATGCGTCGATCGACATGCTCCGCAAGCGCCGCGATGGGAAACTCTTCTCGCTCGAAGAACCCAACGGCGCTGGCGACGAAACTCTGGGAAGCAACGTGACAGCGCGGGAAGACAATCCCGAACAGCGCTGCGCGCGACGCGAAATGCGCACGCTGATGGCGCAGGCCATCACCCAGCTTGCTCCGGACCTGCGGCAGGCATGCCTGCTGCGGGATGTCTTGCAGTATTCGACCCAGGAAGTTGCCGAGCGTTTGGGCATTTCGGCGATGGCTGTGCGGCTGAGACTTTTCCGCGCGCACCGCAGACTCCGGGAAAAGTTGAGCGTTGCAAGGCAGCCGGCGAAACAGTTGCAAGCGCGTTCTGCGGCGCCGCGCCTGGCGCGTCGTGGAGAGGAACGCAAACGGGAAAGCATTCCACTCGCCGCGTTCGCAGAGTGCGCCTGCGGAGACTGAGTCGAGCGTGATCCTCAAGCAGTAAGTCTTTACTCCTGCGAGTTATATCCAGTCGAACAATTCGAATGCGATATTTTGACGGGATTTGGGAATGCCGGAGTAGAATCGTCGCCGCAATCTGCCGAGAGGCTTATGGAACAGGATCGGCGCCACTATCCCCGGTATCCTTTCGTTGGCTCCATCGAGATGCGCGAAGGTACGTCTGCGGACAAGAGAACGGCGCGCGTCAAAGAACTCAGCTTGAACGGCTGTTACGTGGACACGGAAAGCCCCTATCCCATTGGTGCGTCTCTGGCAATAAAACTGTTCACGGAAACCGAATTCTTTGAAGCGCAAGCCAGCGTCATCTATTTCCATCCAAATCAGGGCATGGGACTGATGTTTCGCGAAACAAAACCCTATTACCTCATGGTCTTGAGGAAATGGTTGCTCGCAGCCATGATAGGCAAAAAGGGATCCTCGACTTGAGATTCTTTCGCCGGAAAAATTACCTTCCGCCCAGTTTGCAAAGAGCGTCTGGCCAAGTCCAAGCCACGCGGCACAGGAAGCGAGTTACTTGTTTGGGCGGTTGGTCGAAATCGTGCGAGCTTCGGGGTTCTTTGAGGTCCAATCTTCGGGAGGGAAGGCTACACGCCAAAACGTTGGCCGTGGTGCAGTGAATTCCAAACCAATCTCAGCCTTGCCGCTACGAACCGGGCCCAGGAACGCCACATGGCATTCCTGTTCCTCTTCTGTTTTGTTGTGTTTCATGTGAACCACGGCGCCGCTGGTAAGTCGCGCGTTGAGCAATACCAGGGCCCCGTGGGCGTTAATCGCAAGAGTCTGGGTGTTTTCCTCGAAGTCCTTGCCTTGCGCGTCTTTTCCGCGAATGCGCACGCCGACTTGCACTAACACTCTCTGACTGCGGCGCTTAGCGCCCGTATGCGCGGGCACATTCGAGACTTGAGTCATGCAACCTCTCCAAAACTCAACTATACCTGGCCTGATAGGATTGTCGAGGACATCCCCGGAGTCGGTATACAAAGTGGAAACCGCGTTTCCTAACCGCGCTGATCGATAGGAACGTAATGGCGCGTGTCGTATCCCAGGTAGATCTGGCGGGGCCGCGCTATTTTCTGCTCCGGGTCCAGCAGCATCTCTTCCCATTGTGAGATCCAGCCGGAAGTGCGCGGAATCGCAAACAGGACAGGAAACATCGTCATCGGGAAGCCCATCGATTGATAAATCAGGCCGGTATAGAAATCAACGTTGGGATAGAGTTTGCGTTTGACGAAGTAATCGTCCTCGAGGGCAATACGTTCGCACTCCAGGGCGATCTCGAGCAGTGGGTTCTTGCCCATGAGCTCGAAAACTTCATAGGCGATGTGCTTGATGATGCGCGCGCGGGGATCATAATTCTTGTAGACGCGGTGGCCAAATCCCATCAGCTTGACTTCGCCGGCTTTGACCCGCTTGATAAAGTCGGGAACCTTCTGAACCGAGCCAATCTCCAGAAGCATGTGCAAGACTTCTTCATTGGCGCCGCCATGCAGGGGACCGTAAAGCGCGGCGATGGCGGCAGCGGTCGCGGAATACGGATCGACGTGCGAGCTGCCGACGCCGCGGATCGTATTGGTCGAGCAATTCTGCTCGTGGTCCGCATGAAGAATGAAGAGAACGTCGAGCGCGCGCTCCAGCGTCGGGTTCGGCCGGTATTTTGGCTCCGTGGTGCGGAAAAGCATATTGAGAAAATTGCCCGGATAGCTGAGTTCATTGTCCGGATATACGAACGGCATGCCGAGAGTGTGGCGATAAGAGAACGCCGCAATGGTCGGAACTTTCCCGACAAGGCGGTAGGTCTGCTTCTTGCGCGACTCAGCGCTGAAGATGTCTTTCGCGTCGTGATAGAAAGTGGAAAGCGCGGCGATCGTCGAGATCATCATGCCCATCGGGTGGGCGTCGTAATGAAAGCCGTCCAGAAATTTCTTGATGCTTTCGTGGATGAACGTGTGGTGCGTGACGTTGTACGTCCAATCTTTCAGTTGTGAGGCCGTCGGCAATTCGCCGTGCAGCAGCAGGTACGCGGTCTCCAGATAAGTGCTTTTTTCGGCGAGATCTTCGATCGGATAGCCGCGATAGCGCAGGATGCCGGCGTCGCCATCAATGTACGTGACCTTGCTGATGCAGGAGGCGGTGTTGTTGAAGGCCGGGTCGTAACTCATCATGCCGAAGTCTTTGGGATCCGCCTTGATTTGCCGGAGGTCGGCGGCGCGGATAGTGTTGTGCGTGATGGGGATCTCGTAGGACTTGCCCGTGCGATTGTCGACGATGGTGAGCGTTTCGCGGGGCGCGGTGGAGCCCTCTTCTTTTCGCGTCGTCGTTGCGGACAGTGGGGAGTCCATTGAAAATCCTCAGGGGTCGCGGCACGATTGCCGCGCTTTCTTTATCACTCTACACCAAAGGGGCCACTGCCGGAAACTGGCCGAAAGGGCGTGGCAAAGCGAGCAAATTCAAAGGGTTGGGCCAGGCCGGGACGAAGAAGGGACGGGTAAATAGACCTCTTGACAATAGTCGTTATAACGAGTATTATCATTGGCCAAGACCCAGGAGGTGGGCCATGATGGATATTCTCAAAAGCGAAGAACGCGGCCACGCCAACCACGGCTGGCTGGATTCGTATTTCACTTTTTCCTTCGCCGATTTCTTCGATCCCGAGCACGTGCAATTCCGCACCTTGCGCGTGATGAACGACGACCGAATCGCGGGCGGCGGCGGCTTCCCGAAGCACCCGCACCGTGACATGGAAATCGTCACGTACGTCCTCGAAGGCGCGCTGGAACATAAAGACAGCATGGGCAACGGCTCGGTGATCAAGCCGGGTGACGTGCAATATATGAGCGCGGGCACCGGCGTGGCGCACAGCGAGTTCAACGCGTCGAAAACGGAACCGGTTCATCTGTACCAAATTTGGATGCTCCCGGAAAAACAGGGACTGAAGCCCACTTACGACCAAAAGAACTTTAGCGACGCCGAGAAGCGCGGAAAACTGCGTCTGGTCGCTTCGCCGGATGGGCGCGACGGCTCGGTGAAAATTCGCCAGGACAACGAACTGTACGCGACAGTTCTCGGAGCCGGCGAAACGGTGAAGCACCCGCTGAAGACGAAACGCTACGCCTACGTTCAGGTCGCGCGCGGCAGCGCCAAGCTGAATGGCGCGGAACTGCGCGAAGGCGACGGCGCAGCCATCTCCGAAGAGAAGGCGGTCGAACTGACCGGCGTGAAAGACGCCGAAGTGCTGCTCTTCGACCTCGCCTGAGCGCGAAGCGGAGCGACAAAGTGTTGTGCGTCGGCCTAGCGTAAGAGCGAAACCGATCGACAAGCGCGCGGGAGAATTTTTCTTCTGCGCGCTTTTGTTTTTCAGCCTTTCAGCTTCGGCTGCGGCAAACTTCACGCATCAGAAAAGCTGTCCTCCCGCCTCGTTTCTTCCAATACTTTTTTGACCGCACAGCAAATCTGCTTTCAGCCGTGGGTGCGCTGGAATTCGCGCATGAAGCTGGTTAGGGCTTCGACGGCGGCGGGCTCGACCGCGTTGTACAGCGAAACGCGCATGCCGCCTACGGAGCGGTGGCCGGGCGTGCCGACCAGGCCGGCTTCTGCGGCCTTTGCCGCGAAATCTTTTTCGAGGGCGTCCTTATTCTGGGCGGCTGTTGAGCGGGCAGCGCTGCCTCCAACGCGGAATACGACGTTCATTTTTGAGCGTGAGGATTTTTCGACGGGACAGGAATAGAAGCCATCGCTCGATTCGATGGTGTCGTAGAGTAGTCCGGCTTTGGCGTCATTGCGCTTTGCCATTCCTTGAAGGCCGCCTTCGGATTCGATCCACTCGAGGACCAGGCCGACGATATAGACCGCGAATGTGGGCGGCGTATGATAGAGCGACTTCTCCTTGATATGCGTGCGGTATTGAAGAAGCGTGGGGAGATTTTTGTCGGCGCGTTCGGCGAGGTCTTTGCGAACGATAACCACCGTGACGCCGGAGGGCCCCAGGTTTTTCTGCGCGCCAGCGAAGATGAGGCCGAACCCTTTCACGTCAACGGGGCGCGAAGCAATGTCCGAGGACATGTCCGCAACGATCGGGACGTTTGCGGTTTCCGGTAGCGTGGTCCACTGAGTGCCTTCGATTGTGTTATTGGTGCAGAGGTGGACGTAGGAGGCGTCCGGTGAAAACTTCATTTCGTCGCGGCGGGGAAGACGCGAGAATTTTTCCAATTCGGTTGAGGCCGCGATGTGGTGGAGGAATCCTTTTTTCAGTTCACCGATGGCTTTTGCGGTCCAGGCGCCGGTGTGAAGAACGTCCACGGGCTTTCCCGGTAGGCAGAGGTTCATCGGAGCCATGGTGAACTGCATGCTGCCGCCGCCCTGAACGAAGATGACTGCGTAGTCGTCGGAGATCCCGAGAAGATTCCGGAGCTTTTGCTCCGCAGAGGCGTTGATGCTCTCAAATTCGGGCGAGCGGTGGCTCATCTCCATGACGGACATGCCGCTACCGCGCCAGTCGAGGAGTTCCTCGCGGATGCGCTCGAGGACCGGAAGAGGAAGCGCTCCCGGACCGGCGTTGAAATTGTGGACGCGCTTGGCGGCGCGTGCGCTGACGGTTGCGTGAGTCACGGAACGGGTTTCCTCTTTCGTGTAGCGTGCTGCGGCGGCAGTGGGTTGCGGCCGATCATTTTTGTTCTTCCAGAATAGCAGATGTGGGTGACTTGAGAAGGAGGGAAGAGTTCCGAATTGGGGAGAATCCCCACACGCCCCGGCAGTTTTCGTAAGAGTGGCTCCGGGTTGCCGACTTCTGAGGACAACAGCTTGTGAATCGCCACGGATCATCGCAACGTGCATGCCTAAACCATGCGCGTCGCAACTAGAGCGGAGCTACTGGTAGGGACGACTCCGTCTCAGGCCCGCGAGTCGTCACTCCGGTAGATCGCCCGAGTGAATGAAAACAGACCCATCCACTTCGGTGTCGCCAGCATTATATTGACGCCGTACCTCCTGCTCGATGGGCTGGCGGTTCGCTCTGAACACCTCGAGTTTATTCTTACCGGCTCCCTGGAAGTGATCGTCCAGGGCTTCATTGGTGATAACGCACCGCACGACCGCTTCGCCATCTTGCCCGTAGAAAAGGACCATGTCCCGCCCGAAAACCAAACTCTCCATGGGCGCGGGAAATGTCAGGTCGTGCCGCTCGAGGTGCCATTGCACGCGATGGACGATAAAGGTTGTGAACGGATGGATGTCCATCTCGATGCTGGCGCGGTCCAGGGCGCTCAGATAAGGCTTGCGATCCCTGATGCGAATCACGGTCCAGGGATAGCCGCCCGAAGCCAGCATCACATTCATCAGAAAGCGCGCCATGCGCCCGTTCCCATCCGTGTACGGGTGGATATAACCGAAAAGCCAGTGCCCCACCACCGCGCGCACCGAAGGCTCGGGTTCTTTTTCCAGAAGGTCGAAGAACGCCGGCATGGCGTCGCGCACCGCCTCCCACCTCGGCGGAACGTAGCGCGACCCGCGCAGATACACGGGTATGTTCCTGTATCCGGCCAATGTCCCCGCTTCGATGAGGCCGGCTGTGACGGAGGGCTGGAACAATTCGCGATACCAGTCGTTGTGTACAGCGCGCGCGAGCGCGGAGGGGTTCTCACCGGCGATCACCTTCTCTACTTCTTTTCTTACGAGCTGGAACGCTTGCCAGTATCCTCGCGCCGCGAGAGCGTCGCGATTTCTGCGATCACCGGCGTCATGCTCGGGGTCCCAGCCGCCCTGCCGCACTTTCTCAACCAGGGCAGGCGTGACGGAGTAGCCTTCAATGGACAAGGAGTGGTAGGCATCGGTCCGATAGATTTCGTTGACGTAGCGAAGATACTCTTCATTGTTTGCCGGAAGTCCCGGCGGTTTGGGGAACACCGCGATGACCTTGCCACGCATCGATTCCCAAAGCATCTCAATGCGACCCACGATCGGGGCGGCGGGACGGCGGGCCTTGCCGAATATGTGTCCGGCTTCAAATGGACTGCTCTCTCGCACATCATATCCAGCGCCTTTCATCGCGCGGACAATCTCGTCCGCGAAGTCGCCACGCCCGGTTTGGCGGAAGGCTTTCGCGAGATAACCGGCTTTCGCGGAATGGCCGCCGTTCAGGAGAAGCCGAAGCAGGTCCGAGGCGTCAGCAAGGCTCGCCATCACCACTTGCGCCTCGACGGGAAACAGCTGAAAAAATGATTCCGGCACGCCTACCAACGCCGCCGCCGGCGAAAACAGACGCAACCCGTCCCTCACCGTGAGAGTTGCGGTCGCGGGCATCTCCGCGACTTTCAGGTCGTAAAGCGTTGTTCCGAACAGAAGCTTGATATCGTTATTCATCGCTTTCGGACTGTGCACAACCAGTTGATCCGGGATCACCGTTCTCTCGCCGTGCAAAAGAAGGGACTGCTCCGGCGACAGGTGCCATTGTTCGCCAAAGCGCTCGTCGCAGTAGCGTGCGCAGAATTCCCAGAACGACGCGTGCCACGGGGTGCTCTCGCCGGCCTCTGTGTCGGGGCTTGAAGAGATCAGCCAACCCTTCATGACTTCTTGCAGGAAGCCGTTCTCCACCAGGCGTTCGCGGTGAACCCGGCTCAGGTCGTCGGAACGGAACACACGTCGGTTGCCTTGCTGGAGTGCCTCAAGCACGTCGAGGGATTCAGCCAGTTTTTCGTTTGGCGAGGGCATGAAACCTCCCATCCTTCATAGGTCATTACAAGTTTATTGTGACACGTAAATACAAGTATATGATGCTGCGTGGCTACAAGTCAATTGTGCCGTATAAGTACAAGTATATACTGCTTTATACTTAGCTAAGTCTATTTCTATCAGTTTGTTGCGGACGATGCAAACGGCAGAAGAACCCTACGAGATGATGGCGAATTCGACGCGTTTGCGCATGGGGTCGATGCGTTCGGCGCGGACGCGGACTTTGTCGCCGAGGTGCCATTCGAGTTGGCGGGGTTTTGCGCTGCGGCCGCTAACGAGGTGAGAACCCGATGTGGCGCCGGTGCGTACGGGCGGGGCAAGCCCCGCCCCTACAGACGAAGAAGCAGAGGAACCGCGCCGAGAGGTGCGGGCTCCGCGGCCAGTGCCAGCCCCACGGCTGCCGCCACTCTGTAGGGCTACTATGGCGTGATCGCCCTCTCGAAGGACGCAGCGGGCGCCGGCGAATTCTTCCAGAGCGTTAATGGGAAGAAGGCCTTCGACGAAGACTTCGAAAAGTTCGACGAAGCAGCCGAATTTTTGGACGGAAATGATGAGGCCGTCGTATTCCTCGCCGAGATGCTGTTCCATGAATTGAGCGGTTTTCCAGTCCATGAGTTCGCGCTCGGCGCCATTGGCGCGGCGCTCGGCTTCGGAGGTTTCTGCGGCGATTTCCTCGAGCTGCCGGTGGGAGTAGAGCGTGGCTTCTCGAGCGGGCCCCTCAGGGGCTAAAGCCCCAAGTTTCGCAGCGCTGTTCGGCACGGCTAAAGCAGTGCCCTCCCGTGGGAGCGCGGCGACACGGCTTTGCGAGGATGGCGGAGCGGCAATATGCGCCGTGGCGGTTGGGGCAACATCGTTGGGATGCTCGAGCGCCCACTTTAGAATGCGATGAACGATTAGGTCGGGATAGCGGCGAATGGGCGAAGTGAAATGGGTGTACTCGTCGAAGCCGAGAGCGAAATGGCCGAGAGGCTCGGCGGCGTAGCGGGCCTGCTTGAGGGAACGCAGCATGAGATAGGAGATGATGCGTTCTTCGGGCTTGCCGACGACCTTTTTAATCAGGCGCTGATAGTGCTGCGGCGTGATGCGCAGGTCGCCGCCCGGGAGCGCCACTTTCATGCCACGTTCGCGGCCGTGACCGTACGAATCGGGGCGTCCGGCTTTCGCGGGGGCGGGAACGCGGCCATGGCGAACGGCGACTTCACGCTGATGTAAATCTTCGACGCCGAGAGAGTAACCGAAAGCGCGGGCCAGCTCTTCGAACTCGAGAACTTTGCGCGCGTCGGGCTTTTCGTGAACGCGATGGAGCGATTCGATGCCGCGGCGAATAAAATATGCGGCGACCGCGCGATTGGCGGCGAGCATGAATTCTTCAATGAGGCGATGAGCGATGTTGCGCTCGCTGCGCGTGATATTGGTCATGCGCTGCTTTTCGTCGAATTCGATGACCGGTTCTGGTAGATCAAAATCAATGGAGCCGTGTTCATTGCGGCGGGCATTGAGGAGCAGAGCGAGTTCCTTCATGTCGCGGAAGCGGGGAGAGAGCGAGGCGTAACGCTTGGACATTTCCGGGTCGCCTTCGATGACTTTGTTGACGTTGGTGTAGGTCATGCGCTCGGCGGAGCGAATGACGCCGGAAGTCATGCGGGAGGATTTCATGTAGCCGGCGGCGTCGAACTCCATGAGCGCGCTCATGACCAGGCGATCTTCGTGAGGCTTGAGCGAACACATGCCATTCGAAAGGGCTTCGGGAAGCATGGGGACGGCGCGATCGGGGAAATAGACGGAGGTACCGCGGAGACGCGCTTCGCCATCGAGAGGAGTGGATGTTCGAACGTAATGCGCGACGTCGGCGATGTGCACTTGCAGGTGCCAGCCGCCGTCGGCGCGATGCTCGACGTAGACGGCGTCGTCGAAATCGCGCGCGGTCTCGCCGTCAATGGTGACGATGGGCAAGTGGCGGAAATCTTCGCGGCCAGCGCGCTCGGCTTCGCTGACGGGCTTCGCGCCGCGCTCGGCCTCGTCCAGGACTTCGGCGGAGAAAACGTGCGGGAGATGATGTTTGCGGATAATGATTTCGGTGTCGACGCCAAGATCGCCGGGGCGGCCGAGAATTTCGATGACCCGGCCGATGGGCGATGCACCGCCGTGCGGATAGCGGAGCAACTCGACGTTCACGACGGCGCCATCGAGTTCATCGAGGCGTGGGATGCGCCTTAGGCGAATGCTGGTTTCATCGGCGCGGCTGAAGCCGAGCTTTTTCCAGAGACCCGGAGTGAGCTCGTTTCCGCGAGGGATTTCAATTTCGTGCTGGATGCGAGTGTCATAAGGCAGGACGACATTGTGTTGAGCGCCGTAGCGAAAAAGACCGACGACCGTGGGATGCGCGCGGTCGAGGACTCGAATGATGCGGCCTTCGGCGCGCTGCGCGCCGGTGACGCCGCCCAAACGCTGGATTTTTGCGAGAACGTGATCGCCGTGCATGGCGTCCTGGATGGCGTCGCGAGGGATGAAGACGTCGCCGTCAAGTTGAGGTATGGGGGAATCGGGGACGACGAAGCCGTAGCCGTCGTGGTGAAGAACGAGGCGGCCTTTTACTTCATCGCGGCTCGCGAGCGGCGAGGGTTGGGAGTGGCGCGGGGCTTCGCCGGAAGGTTTTTGGCTGGGGGCGTTCCGTTCGGATTTGCGGTTCGGGAGTCGGTATCGGCCGCCGGGCAATTCCTCGATGGCGCGGCGCTTTTTCAGTTTGGAAAGCATCTTGAAGAGCGGGCGATTGTCGGATTTTTTTAAGTGGAGGCCTTGGGCGATGTCGGTGGTGGACGCGGGTACGCTTCTAACTTGCAGAAAACGCAATATGTTATCAGGGCTCAGCTGTGAGGGGCGTGGCATGGGGTTTTGCGCCGGATGGCGGGCGGCGATTGGCACTACAGATTTTAGCCAGTTTTTTGGGTTTCGCAGGAACTTTTTTCTGGATTCCGGGATTATATAGGCAGGCCAACACACGACCGGCTGGTCGCCCTCCGTCAGACTGGCCGGATTTCCCCGAGAGGGGAAAGAAGGGAGGCGGGACGACCTGGCCCGCCTCCCTTTTCATTTTCCTACGTCGGACGTCGTGGCCTCCTGCCAAATGATTCGGGTGTTCAGCGCGCAACAGTGCTCAGAAATGGATAGTGGCTGGCGGCGGCCATGAAAAACAACATGGGAAAGGACAGCCAGAACGAGGTGCGCGCGGTGAGATAATTCCAGCGCATCAAGCGTTCGGCTTCCGGCGGCATCGGCGCGCCTTGTTTCGCGCTGGCGCGGGACCAGGAGATGAGGCGTTTTTGGATGCGCCAGACTACGCCCCAGGTATTCAGCAACATGACTAAGCCGAGCCCGCCGCCCACGCTGATGGCGAGGTGAGCGTTGGAGACATTCGGGCCCCCGTTTAGCGCGAGAACCAGCCAAGACGCGCCGATCACCACCACGGAAATTCCAATCACGCGCACCCAGGGACTATTGAGAATTCCTTTCGCTGGGAGTTGCAACGCGTAAATGAAAACATACGCTACCAGCCAGACGAGGAACCACAACCCGAACCATTTGCCAATTAGGGAACGATCGCCCGCGAGCTTTGCATCCGCGGCCAGATGGATCGAGAAGTAGCGCAGTCCCACGATCACGGTCACCAGCGCGGAGGAACGGAACCAGCCCATCGCTCCCGACATCAGCTCAGGATAGATTTTGGTTCGCAGGGCGGGGTCTTTCTTTATGGCAGGCGTCAGAACGAGATTGAAGAAATAGAGCAGGCCGATCCAGATGATGCCGAAGATGAAGTGCAACCAACGCATGGCCATCATTTCGTTGGCGTGCGGCGTGTCGAGGAAGGCGAAGTGCGGCAGCCATTCGGGAAAGGAGAACAGGAAAACATTCAGAAACACGTCGACACCTCGCAACAGCAGAGAATTGTTGTGAGAGAACACCGTAACGGATTGCGGAGTACACCGTCAATCTCGTTGTGCGCATGGTTCAGGGAAATTGGTGCCCGAGAGAGGACTCGAACCTCCACGACCTTGCGATCACTGCGACCTGAACGCAGCGCGTCTGCCAGTTCCGCCACTCGGGCACGAGTGTGAGGAAGTGAGCTCCATCGTTCGCGGAGCCACTTGCAATGAGGCTTTCACATTCTGCCCGGCACGTTCCCCTTTGTCAACGCGGCGAAAACGGCGACGCTCATGCGGGCGGTGGCACATCTCTCCTTCCTGCCACAAGCGGGCCATTGGTCTTGGCACCGAACGCGCCTCCGGCTAGGAAGGTTCTTTAGTTTGTGGAATTTGCATGCGGAACGAGCAGCCCTCGGGACAGGGTTCCCGGCCAATTATGCTCGCGTGAGGTATCCGTCTTTGTGATACGCAGCACTAGAATTTTTAATCCAGAGTGCTATACTCCGCCTTATAAATCCCTGGAGACCCTTGCTGGCCCAGCCGGCAGCGCGGGTGCGTTCCATGGGGAGGTCTGTATGGACTCACAAATACTCACGGGGCCGTTGCTCTACCTACTGATTGCCTGGGGAGTCGTTACCGCCGTATTCCTCGCTCTGTTATTTCGGCGGAGTCTCCTTTCGAGCCACGAAGACGACCAAATCTTTCTGGATGCGGCTGAGGAACATATGGCGCGGGAGCAGCGCGAGCTTGTAGCGAAAATCAACGCGCTGTCCCGGCCCATCATGGGAACCGGCATCCTGGCAGGCGTTCTGCTACTGCTGATTGCCGGAATGTGGCTTAGGGAAGGACTAAAGGGCCTCCTGTAGAGGCTCTCTCAAGTGCGGCAGTTTGCCGGCAAGCTTCATCGCGGCGCCGGCTTTGCAGGTTGTTGTTGTCCTGAAGGCGCGCTAGCTGGAGCTTGGGGGGGCTTCGGGGCAAGCGAAGTGTGATTGAGCGCGATGACCCAGTGATTATTGCGCTTCTCCATGACCAGCGAAGTCTGCCCTTGAGATTGCATGGGCTGGCCGTCCACAATGGCTTCGAAGTCCCACTGGTAGCACGCCCATCCCACCGTACCGCTCACCTTGATGTAGGTATTTGACCGATCCATGCGCACCCGCTCCATGCGCGCGTACTGCCGTTGATAAACGGCCAGATAATTGTTCCACCCGAAAACTGGGGGCGCCCACGAGCCGTTCACGACGACAACATCATCGGCGTAATTCTTGTGCAGCTTTTCGACATCACCGAGCTGCCAGGCTCCCAGCATTTCCGAGAGCGTGTAATCAATCTGCTGCTCGTCGGTCATAGGAACCAGCATCTTGGAGCTGTCAGCGGGCTGAGAAGTGTCCGGCTTTTTTTTCTTTTCCTTCTGGGCCTTGGCGATGGAAACGCAAGTCAAAGAGATCGCGGATGCCAGCGACAACAGAAAGATTTTACGAGCCATTCTCCCGGCAAGGCAAGTTCCATGGTGATTCCTCATGCGCGTTTCACTCCTCGGTTGAAGAGAATAGCACGGTGATTTCTGTGCGGCAGCGTTGTGCCCAGTTGGTTTACCTGCTCAGCTGATTCGCGCAAAGCTTTTCGGCCTGGTTTTCGCACCGGAGACCGTTTAGCGAGGTCGCGACGCGCTGAGCAAATTGACGAAAAGCCGATAGGCTCCGGGAACGCCTTCGGGCAACTGGCGGAAGAAGGCGAGGCCCGTGTAAATGTAGGTGCCCTTACCGGAATGGGTATAGACCAGGCCGCCGTCGAGCTCCGGCTCGCCGGGATCATGCATTCCCAGAAGCGCTGTGTACTTGGGATCGAATTCGGTCCAGAAGTAAAGGCCACGCTCCTGCATCCAGCCCTTGAAGTCGTCCTGCGTGATCTTGTTCGGATGATTAAGGAGGGGATCATTGGGTTTCAGGAATATCACAGGGGAATTCTCGTCGGTGATGCGGGGCAGGGGCCGAACGACCGGCGGCGAGCCTTCTTTCGCTGGCGGGGGAGGTGGGGAAATCAAAGCGGGATACGGCGCATAGTGAAATTTGTCCCAGGCAAACTCGCGCTGGTATTGCACGACGAGCGTTCCGCCCTTGGAGACGTAATCCAGTAGCCGCTGATTCGCTCCAGACAATTCCGGCCGAAGCTCGTATGCGCGCACTCCAACGACGATGGCGTTGAATGGGGATAAATCGCGGAAGGCCAGGGCCACAGCGTCCAGCATCTCCACGCGAATGCCCAAGCGCTGCAACGCTTCCGGGACCGGTTCGCTTTCCGCCGTGATGTAGCCAACGCGGAGATTCGCCGGCACAAGCACATCAAACACATGTACCGCGCACTGGGCCGGCTCGCTCCAAAGCTGCGTTGGCAGCGTCGGCAAGGGCTCGAGCGAGGTGCTGAACTTCTCTGCTTTGTCGCCTCGGGCACGGTTGGCCGCGCGCTCCACGTATGCCGAAATCTTAAAATTCCCTCTACCGAGCTTCAGAGGCGGGGTCACGGTCAGCCGCGCGTAGCGGTCACCCGCTCCTTCGAATTTCAAGGGCACCGGCGCACCTGTTTTCCATCCACGCGGCACGGTCAGACCTGCGCGAACTTCTCCCGGCTGCGTTGCGTAGGAATGCACGCGGAGCAATACATCGAACGGCTTGCGCGGCTTGCCGGTAATCTCGATGGCTTGCTTTGGCTCGACTGCCAATGTGTAGGCCGGAACAACGCGCAGAGGCATGCGATCCGCGCGCGTGGAAGTCGCGCGAAGTTGCGTCACCGCCGCCGCGACTGTGAATGAATATCCGTCGATTACCGCTTCCTGGCTGACCTTAACGATTGGCGGATGTTCCGGCAGGATCGCAGTAGCGGCGTTCGGTGTGTGCTGCGGATTCGGCCCGGCAGAAATCGTGAAGCGAACTCCTCCACCGGTCTCCGGTTCCTCTTTGCTAATGTTCCAATCGGTGGGAAGCACCAGTGCGGGCTTCTTGAAATCCCCGGTGATTTCGCTGCGATGATGAGAGTCCACACGGACCGTGAATGTTTCGCCCGAAACCAGTTCGGCGCGATCGGCTAGCGCGTCCAATCGCAACCCTGCGGCGAGAGCCAGAGCCGCATCTATTTTTTCCCGTTTCCGCTTCAGGCTTCGCGCGAGGGACACGACCGGCGCAGGAACTTGGGAGGAAACCGAAGACACGGGGACTTCACCAATTTTTCTGGCGGCGGCAACCAGGGAGCTGGAGGCAGCTCTCCAATCGAGCCGCAATGCCGCATCGCGCGCCGAGACCAGGGCAGCATCTACGGCCCGCATAAGCGGGTCCACACCCATATTTCCCATTTCATAGTCTTCGTCCAGTGGGCCTAGCGGTTGCGCGAGTAAGGCAGGATCAAGCTGCCCGCCGTCCTCACGTTGAAGCGCGACGGCGCGCCGCAGAAACGGCGAGTTCAGAAATCCAGTGATTCCCTGCGTGCGATGATTTGCAAATGCGTCGAGTCCGATTTCACGCCAGGATTTACCGTACAGCGGCGAAATCTCGTCCAAGGGAAGCATATAGCCCTTGGGCGTGTCGCTTCGGTCGAGGTCCAACACGAGCACGGGCTTTCGGTCGCCCCACGGCGCCAAATCCTGGTCGTCGGGGGAAGAGGCTTGGAGCTTGAAAGAAGAATCCGCCGCGAGCTGCACGGCCTTCGGCGTGAGCAATCCCGAGGCTTGATGATGTCCGTGGCCGCCGTGCACGCCGCCCCAGCCGTTAATCACAATGTTGGGGCGAAACCCGCGGATTACTCGGACCATGTCCTCGAGGACCTGATCGCCCCAGATCCGTTCCGTTTCTTCCGGCGTTTTCGAGTAGCCGAAATCTTTCGCACGCGTAAAGTAGAGCCTCACGCCGTAGCCGCGCGTCGCCGCCAGCAATTCCTGCGTCCGAATCAATCCTAATTGCGGGGCTTGTTCGGGGCCCAGATCGTTCTGGCCACCTTCACCACGAGTAAGGGAGAGCAGCGCGACATCCGCATGGAGCCCGCGAGCAAGATAGGTAAGGGTCGCGGCACTTTCATCATCCGGATGAGCCGTCACGTAGAGGATTCGGGTTGTAATTCTGGCGCGCTCGATCGCTTCAACGGTTTCCGGCAAGCCGGGTCCAGTCCCCGGCGTTGGAGGAAATTGAGCGAACGTGGGAATCGATGTGAATGCAATTGCCCCACACGCTATCAAGACAAGGATAGCCAAACGTCGAAAATGGAAATTCACGCAACCTCCCACCGAAAGGCAGCTCAGAATTCTTACTGTGAACCGGGAACTGTGGACTGCGAACTTCCAAAAGGCCATTGTCTCACTTCCCGCGCGCGAATCAGAAACGCCAAAGCCCCCAGGGCGATTTCCGCCAATCCCCATTTTCGCGTCGGGCCAGTCTGCCAAAAGAGCCAGGCCCAGCCGATCATCGTTAGCACCGCGGGTAGCGGATACAGCCACATCTTGAACGGCAGCCCTTGCGTGCCGTGCCTTCGCCGCAGCAGCATCACGCCGACGGCCTGCCCGATGAACTGAACTAGCAGGCGCATCGCCAGAATCCCCGCAATGGCCTGCTTCAACTTGAGCGAAATACTGAATAGGAATGCGAGCCCCGCGAGAACCAGCAGGGAGATATGCGGAAAGTGTTTCGTGGGATGCACCCGGCCAAACACGGGGAAGAAATTCCCGTCCCGAGCTGCAGAATACGGAACACGCGATGCACCGAGCAAAACGGAAAACGCGGAAGCGACCGCAATCCACAAAATCATTCCAGTAACGAAGCGCGCCGCCGCTTGTCCATACAATCGTTCGACAAACAAGCTGGCGATGAAATCCGAATTCTGCGCCTCGCGCCACGGGACCACGCCCAGGAGGCTCGTCTGCATCGCCAGATACAGGATGGCGATTCCCAGCACGGAAAGAAAAATGCCGCGAGGAATATTCTTTTCGGGATCTTTGATTTCGCTCCCGAGGTGACAGATGTTGTAGTAGCCCCAGTAGCTGTAGATTGTGCTTACCATCGCAGAGCCAAGCCCTGCGAACCACACCCACGAAAGATGGAAAGCCCCCGGCGGGAAATCAAACGCGAGCTTGGCGCTGAAATGCGTGGCCCCTCCCCAAATCAGCCACAGCATGGTTCCCACGACGCCGACCCACAGCAAAACGGAGATCTTTCCGATAGTCGTGATTCGACGATAAAGCAGAATCACGATGAAGATGACCAGCCCACCCGAAATCGCTTTTGCCTGCAGCGGCGTGAAGGGGTGGAGATATCCTGCGTATTTTGCGAAACCTATGGAGGCCGAAGCTACGGAAAGCGGCGCCTGCACGAGCGTTTGCCACACGAATAAAAAGGACATCAGCCGGCCCCAGCGCTCCGGACCGTAGGCCTCGCGGAGAAAAACGTACGTGCCGCCGGCTTTCGGCATCGCCGCGCCTAGCTCGGACCACACAAAGGCATCCAGCGTCGCCAGCAAGGCTCCCGCCAGCCACGCAATGAGCGCCTGCGGCCCGCCCATCGCCCGAATCACCAGGGAACTGACCACGAACGGGCCAATGCCCACGATCTCGATCATGTTCAGCGCCACAGCCTCTTTCAGGCCAAGGCCGCGCTCGAGTGCCGGGCTCGCGTCGTGGCTGTTCGTCTTCACGGGTTCGCCGAGAATATCAAATGCCCCTCGCGCCTCCTAACGCAGATTCATCCTGCAAAAACCATTTCGCACTCTTCTTGAACAGCTTAAACTCATCCGGCGCAGGGCCTGATCGTGCACAATCTCTTTCTCGGACGGGGACGACGATGACATCGCCGATAGTTCGCCGCGCTGGCCTGGCTTGCCTGGTCTTCCTCGCGCCTCTTGCCACACCCGCGCGCGACTCCAAAATCACTTTGCCGCCGGAGACGCCCGCCATCCTCGACAAAATCTATTCCTTCGACCTCCAAGGAGCAGTGGAGGACGCGAAGCGCCTTGAACAGGAACGGCCCGATCATCCGCTCGGCTATCTCCTGGAAGCGGAAGCATTGTGGTGGCGCATCTGGTGTATTTCGGCCGATTTCAAGTATGGAATGAGCGACGCTCGCCGGCGCCCCAAACTCGCCGCGGATCAGCACTATTTCGAGCTGTCTGCCAAGGCTTTGTCGCTGGCGGAAGCGCAGATCAAGCAAAACGACTCCGCGGAAATGCAATTCTATGCGGGCATGGCGGAGGCATCCGCGGCGCGACTCTACGGACTTCGCGCCGAGAATCGGAACACGGCGCGCTCCGGCGTGCGCGCCCGCGAGCACTTTCTGCGGGCCAAGGCACTCGATCCTGGTCTCGCTGACGTCGACCTCGGCCTGGGTCTTTACAATTATTACGTGGACACGCTGAGTTCGCTCGCCAGGATTCTGCGCTTTTTCATGGGCATCCCTGGAGGTTCAAAGCAGGAAGGAGTACGCTTGCTTGAACAGGCCGCTGCTCAGGGTGTTCTCACTTCAAACATTGCGAGGTTCTATCTCGCGCTGAATTTACATCGTTACGATCAGCAGTATGAGAAAGCGCTCGGCGTCCTCGTTCCGCTCGTTGAAAAGTACCCGACAAATCCGCTCTTTCAACTGGCGCGCGGCGACCTGTGCGCCAAACTTGGTCGAAAGCAACAAGCTTTGGCCTGCTATCGCGCCGCAGGCGCGGCCGCGGTGCAGAATGTGGAGTGTCAATCCCATTTACGGGAGCTGGTGCGCGCATCCATTGCAGCACTCGGCCCGCAATAACTAGATTGGATTTCTCTCCCGCGCACCGAGTGGCCCACGAATGCGCATTGACCTCATCCCGTTCAAGATGGTAATGATGTAAGGTTGCCCGAGTCCCGAGATTCGTGGCATAGTTCGGTCTCACGCAGGGGTGGACAAAAGCTGGGTGGTGTTCCCCGGTTCCCGGCTTCTTCGCGGTCAACGCGCAGCGCGGAATTTGCATCACACCACCAAAAGTGCGCTGGCGCCACGGGCATTTCCCGTTCGCGCAGGCAGGTAGGCCCTGGCACTGCCGGGGTCGTCAGAATAGATGAAGGAGTCTCAATGAAGCGGTCTTGGACGGCGTTAGCTGTCGCCCTGATGGCGATTTTCGCGGCAGCGGGTTGCAACGACTACGGCAACACGTTTCAGAACAACACGGGCGCCTTCGTGGCTTCTCTTTCACCTGCCCAGGTCAGCGCAGGAAATGCAGATTTTCCGCTGACAGTGAATGGCAGCGGGTTCGTCCTAAAAACCGTGGTGCAATGGAATGGCAAGCCTCTGGCCACGACGGTCCCCGTGGACAGCACGGGAGCCGCTCTCGGAAACGTCGTCACCGCGACCGTCCCAGCGGCGCTCGTCGCCAAGCCCGGCACTGCCAGCATCAGCACAATCAATCCCGCCTCTGGCGCGGGGCAAAACGGCCTGTCGAACCCATTCGCCTTTTACATCAATCCGCCGCCGAATCCATTGCCAGGTCTCACCGGCATCAGTCCCCTGAGTGCGCCGGTATGCACTGGGTTGGCATGCAACGCGACATTCACTTTGACGCTCAATGGTTCGGGTTTTCTTCCCACAACGGATCCCTCCGGTGGATCCCAGGTAAATTGGAGCATCGGTGGGACACAAACAAAATTGGCCGTCGGCAGCGTCACCTGTTCCAGTAGCTCTTCTTGCCAAATGCAAGCATCCGTCAAAGCGAGCCTCGTACTAGTGAACTCCGGCACGACGAACTTGACCGCGAATGTGACGGTTTTCAATCCGCCGTCTCCTCCCCAGGCAGGCTGCGTCACACCGTGCACTGGCGGTGGCGGTGGCGGCTCGAGCGCGCCCGTAACCTTCACGGTTTGTCCGTCGAGTGGGTGTCCTCCGGGGACCCCTATGAGCGCTTCAGCTGCAGCGCTTGTCGCGGAAGAAATGCCAGCGCTTAGCCTTGATGGCCGCTACGTTGCTTACACCGCTGTACAAGACGATCGCTCCCAGATTTTTTTGCGGGATACCTGCGAGGGCGCTGCATCTGGTTGCCAGCCACGTACGACTCTTCTCTCGGCGGCGGCCGATGGCACTCCGGCAAACGAAGAAAGCCGCGCGCCTTCGATGAGCGCCGACGGACGCTATGTGGCCTTCAGCTCAGCCGCGACAAACCTAGTGGAAAACGCGCCGCCTGGCCGACAGGTCTATTTGCTCGACACTTGCGCAGGAGCGGGAGATTCTTGCAAGCCCTCGACACATTTGCTCTCCACGGATTCGAACGGGTCGTTGGTGGGAGCGGAAAGCATTCTGCCTTCGGTCAGCGCTTCGGGACGGTATGTCGCGTTTCTGGCCATCACTCCGAGCCATTCCGCAAGTCAGGCTTCTGCTCAATCGAAGGCATTCGCAGGCGGCACCAATAGCGGGTACCGTCAGGTGTTCATTCGTGATACGTGTCTCGGCGCGACCAACTGCACGCCGAAGACGACCCGGATTTCGCTTCAGCCGGGCGACGGGACGGGATCGGGCGCAAAGCCTGCGGGACCTGCTTTGAGCGGAAATGCCGGGCACGTCGGCATCGTGGGTGCAAACGCCACCACACTTTTCACGCGCTCGGTTGCCGTGGACGATCGCGTTTTTCTGGCCATCGCGAACCAGCAGCGCTGAGCTGGCTCAGCCTCAAAAATTATTTTCAGTTGAACCGCACTTTAATATCCGGTCGCTTCTCCAGATGCACCGAATCGATGAACCGCACCTGCCGCTCATCCAGCGTCAGAATCATGGAACTGGTGCGCACGCCTTCCCCGAAAAACCGCACACCCTTCAGCAAGTTTCCGTCCGTCACGCCCGTGCACGCGAAAATCATTTTCTTTCCCGGAGCCAGATCTTCCGTGTCGTAAATGCGCTTCAGATCCTTCACGCCCATTTTTGCAAGGCGTTCCGCGTGCTCCGGTTTGCTGACGACCAGCCTTGCGAGAATCTGCCCGTTCAAGCAGCGCAGCGCCGCCGCCGTCAGCACGCCTTCCGGCGCGCCGCCTGTGCCCATCACCGCGTGCACTCCGGTTCCGACTACAGCAGCGGAAATTCCGGCCGAAAGGTCGCCATCGCCAATCAGGCGGATGCGCGCTCCCGCCGTGCGGATCTCTTCAATCAGTTTTTCGTGGCGTGGCCGGTCCAACACGATCACGACGAGATCCTCAACGTCGCGGTCCAGCCGCTTGGCAATCGATTTCAAGTTATCGGCCACCGGCGCATCCAGGTCCACGGCGCCCTTGCACGACGGCCCTACAACTAATTTCTCCATGTACAGGTCCGGCGCGTGCAGCAAGCCGCCGCGTTCGCTTGCCGCCAGCACCGCGATCGCATTCGCCGCCCCCGTCGCGCAGAGGTTCGTGCCTTCCAGGGGATCGACGGCGATGTCCACTTGTGGAAACAATGCTTTCGGCGCGTGCGTCCCTAGGCCGACCTTTTCGCCGATGTACAGCATCGGCGCCTCATCGCGCTCGCCTTCGCCAATCACGATGGTCCCGTCAATCTCCACGGAGTCCATGGTCTTGCGCATCGCTTCGACGGCTACTTCATCGGCATGGTGCCGGTCTCCGAATCCCATGGTGCGCGCTGCGGCAATCGCGGCGTTTTCCACGACGCGCAAGAAATCCAGGCTCAGTTGTTCTTCCATCCGTCCCTCTCCTCAATTTCCACTAACGCAGGCGGCCAATCATAGGCCAAATGGCCCCGCATCGTCGACATTCAAGGGATTGGGTTGCACCCCCTCGAAAAACAGTCTATAAAATCACCCGCGATTGCGTTGCCCTGAGGTGTCTTATGATCCGCAGCTTGCTCGGCGTTTTGCTCGCCCTGTGTTTCTGTGTGGCTACGAGCTTCGCTCAGTCCAGCCCTTGTTCGCTCAGCGATCACACGGAATACAACAAGAAAATCAAAGAGTTCACGACGGAATCCTTCTTCAGTACTGAACTCGTCGACCATCTGCCTCTCAGCTCTTGCGTTCCCGCGCCGGATGCCTTCCTTCATCACATCGTGGGAGCGCCGGATATTCTCGATTACACGAAGGACATCAACGCTTATTTCCGTTTGCTTGCCAGCAAGAGCCCCAGGGTCAAAGTCTGGAGCATTGGCACGTCCGAAGAAGGCCGTGAGATGCTCGTGGCTGCCGTCTCCGACGAAGCCAATCTCGCGAAACTCGACCGCTACAAGGAAATCACCGCTCGCCTCGCGGATCCGCGCGGCCTTAGTGATGCCGAAGCGCAAAAGCTCATCGCCGAAGGCAAGCCCATCTACTGGGCCGACGGCAGCATCCATTCCCCCGAAACCGGCTCTCCGGAAATGCTGATGGAGCTTGCTTACCGTTTCGCCGTGGAAGATACGCCCTTCATTCAAAAAATCCGCCGCGATGCCATCGTGCTGATCACTCCCATTGTCGAAACCGACGGCCACGATCGCATGGTTGACATTTACATGCAGCACAAAAAGCACCCCGACCAGCCTCCCTATCCCCTCATCTGGTGGGGACACTACGTATCGCATGACAACAACCGCGACAATCTGGGCGTCAGCCTCGCACTCTCCCGCAACATGCTTAAGACCTACCTCGATTGGCATCCCACCGTGATGCACGACCTCCACGAGTCCGTCCCTTATCTGTACATCATGACCGGCACCGGTCCTTACAACGCCTGGCTTGATCCCATCGTCATCAGCGAGTGGCAGGAGATGGCCTATCACGAAATTGAGGAAATGACTAAGCGCGGCGTCATCGGCGTGTGGACGCACGGTTTTTACGACGGCTGGGCGCCAAACTATCTGCTTTCCATCGCTAACAATCACAACTCCATTGGCCGCTTCTACGAAACGTTTGGCAATGGCGGCGCCGACACTCGCGTCCGTACTCTTCGCCCGCCCGATACGAGCCGCGAGTGGTATCGCCCCAATCCTCCGCTCCCCAAAGTGAAATGGTCCGCCCGCGACAATATCAACATGCAGGAGAGCGCCATCCTCTTCGGCATGAACAACGTGGCCTCCAATGGTCAGAAGTTTCTCAACAATTTTTATTTGAAGAGCAAGCGTGCAGTCGCGAAAGCCCGCACCGAAGGCCCAGCTGCCTGGGTCTTTCCTTCGGACGACCCGCGCCCTGCCGAGCAGGCCAGCCTCCTGAATCTTTTGCAGCTTCAGGGCGTCGAAGTTCACCGCCTCGAGAAGGAATTGCGCATCCCGGCTGCAAAGGGTGCGCAGGAATCCATCGGTGACAAGGAAAAAGATCAGGAAAAATCAGCCGAAAAATCCGATGCCGCGGCCAGGACCAAAGAAGAGAAGAAGCCGGCGGAAACCGTGATTCCCGCAGGCAGCTACGTCGTGCGCATGGATCAGCCTTACAGCCGGCTCGCCGATATGGCCCTCGACACCCAGTATTACAGCCCGCGCGATCCTCGTTCCTATGACGACACCGGCTGGACCCTCGGCGCGCTCCGCAATGTCAAAACCACGCGAGTCACTGATCTCTCCATCCTTAGTGCTGCCACGCAAAAAATGAGCAGGATCAATCCCCCAGGCGGAATCGACGGACAGGGCAAAACTTTTGTCATCCAGCACAACACGGACAGCACGCTTGCCTCACTGCGCTTCCGCCTCGCCGACGTTTCTATGGAAGCCGCTGAAGATAGCTTCGGAGCCGATGGCATCAAGTTCAAAGCTGGCTCCTTCATCATTCGCAATGCCGATCGCACCCAACTCGAAAAAGCCGCGAAAGATCTGGGAATCAAAGTCCATTCCACGAACGCTGCCCTGAGCGTCAAGACGCATCCGCTCGCTGTTCCCCGCATCGCGCTCGTCCACAATTGGCAGAACACCCAGAACGACGGCTGGTTCCGCATTCCCATGGAGGAGCTGAAAGTCCCCTACACCTACGTTGCCGACACCTGGCTGCGTGAAACCCAGAATCTCCGCGAGAAGTTCGACGTCGTCATCCTTCCTCCCATGGGTGGCGGCGGTCCCGCGGGACTGAGCGCTGTGCTACGCGGCCTGCCGATGCGCGGTGATCCACGTCCTTGGAAAAACTCCACCGAAACTCCAAACTTCGTCGCACCCGGTCTAGACTCCACTGACGACATCCGCGGCGGTCTCGGCTACCAGGGAATCGCCAATCTCGAGCGGTTCGTCCGCGAAGGCGGGTTGCTCATCGCGGTGCAAGCCAGTGCTTCGCTCCCCGTTGCCGGAGGGATGACCGAAATGGTGAACGTTTCTGACGCTCGCACCATGCAAGCCCCCGGCAGCGTAGTTCTCTCCACTATTGACGACAAGAAAAGCCCCATCACCTACGGCTACGACGACAAGCTCTACGTCTATTTTCGGCAGGGTCCGGTCATCACGGTCGGCGGCAATTTCGGCGGTCCAGGCGGTGGGGGTGGACCTGACGAGGGCGCAGCTGGCTCAGCGCGTTCCAGCGGACGCGGCACCGCCACCGATCCCGACATCATTCAGGCTAGGCCCTACGAACTTCCCGAAAAGCCCGTGAAGCGCACACCGCACGAGCAAGAGCTTTACATTCCCGAGGACTTGCCGGATTTTGCCCGCTTTGCGATTCCTCCGAAGGATCAGCAACCGCGCGTAGTCCTGCGCTTCGCCGCCGAAAAAGATTTGCTCCTCAGCGGCATGATCACCAGCGGCAATGAAATCGCGGAAAAGCCCGCCGTCGTGGACGTTCCCCACGGCAAAGGCCACGTCGTCCTCTTCGCCAACAATCCAATGTGGCGCGGCGAAACCACGGGCAGCTATTTCCTCGTCTTCAACGCCATGCTCAACTTCGATCACCTCGACGCCGGCAGCTTCGCCGTCACCGGCAAATAAGCATCTTCCAGCCGGCCATTCATATTGCCTAGGCCATCTTGCACGTTGCGAGGCGGGACTTTACAATTTTCGAATGTTTGACGCACACCATTTCTTGCTTTTTCTTGCCGCTGCGCTGCTTCTGGCAATTACTCCAGGACCAGGAATATTCTACGTTTTGGCCCGAAGTTTCGCCGGCGGCCGGCGCGAGGGCATCCTTTCTTCTTTGGGTACCTTTGTTGGCGGACTCTTCCATGTCCTGGCCGCTGCGCTCGGTATCTCCGCGATTCTCGCCGCTTCCGCTGTCGCCTTTCACACCGTCAAATACGCGGGAGCCGCGTATCTCGTTTGGCTGGGAATTCGGATGATCCGCTCGCGAAATGCGGAGATGGTTGTCAGCGCATCGCAGCCTGCTGCGATGGGCGCTTTTCGTCAAGGGATTCTTACTGAAGTTCTAAATCCTAAGACAGCTCTGTTTTTCCTTTCCTTCATTCCGCAATTCATCGTGCCCGAGCGCGGCCATGTTTTCCTGCAATTCGTAATTCTCGGCGCTCTCTCGGTGCTCCTCAATACCGCTGCCGATCTTCTTGTCGTTTTCCTTGCGGCTCCTCTGGAGCGTAAACTCAAGACCAGCGTGCGTTTCCGCCGCGGCCAGCGTGTCGCTTCCGGTCTCGGCATGATTACTCTCGGCGCCTACGTCGCCCTCGCCGACACTCGATAATCCAGCCTAGGAGAGATGCCATGAGCAAAAAGAAAGAAATTTCGCGCCGCACGTTCCTGACAAAGGTGGCCGCCGGCGGCGCCGCGTGCGCCATTGTTCCCAGGCACGTCCTCGGCCGAGGATTCACTCCGCCGAGCGATACGCTGAACGTCGCCGGCGTCGGAGTCGGCGGCATGGGCCGCAATAATTTGATCAACCTCGCAAGCCAGAACATCGTGGCGCTCTGCGACGTGGACTGGCGCTATGCCGACAAAGGATTTGACCGGCTCGACCTCGACATCGAGAGGGTGAAGAAGCGAATAGAACTGCCTGCCCCGCCACCGCCGGGCGAGCCGCCTGCGGAGTTCGATCCCATGAAAGCCCAGGCGCGGCTTGAGGGAATGATCAAACTCAAGACAGAACATCTGCCGAAGGCCAAACGCTACACCGACTATCGCGACATGCTCGAACACCAGAAGGACATCGACGCTGTCTTGGTCGCTACGCCTGACCATATGCACGCCTCGGTTGCCTTGGCGGCGATGGAGCTTGGCAAGCATGTGTACGTCCAGAAACCGCTCTCTTGGTCTGTCGAAGAAGCTCGCAAGCTTTCTCGCCGCGCTAACGAAACCAAAGTTGCCACGCAGATGGGCAATCAGGGTCACTCGTCGAACGATGGGAGGACCGCCGTCGAGTACGTGTGGAGCGGCGCGATCGGCGACGTGCGCGAGGTGCATATCTGGACGAACAGGCCCCTTGGCTACTGGCCTCAAGGCGTGCCGCGCCCGGAACCGCTAAAGCCGCAGCCCGATCCTCTTCGCTGGAATGGCCGTGGCGTCACGGCGCGGATTGCCGCAGCCCTTGCCGGCGACTATCCCATCCCGGATGGGCTCGCTTGGGATCTTTTTCTGGGTGCCGCCTCGAACAACGTGGACTACCACCCCATCTACCATCCATTCAACTGGCGCGGCTGGACCGATTGGGGCGTCGGCGCGATCGGTGACATGGGGGCTCATTTGATCGATCACACCATGTGGGCACTCAACCTTGGCTTACCTACCAGCGTCGAAACGATCTCGACCCCATTCAACGGTGCTTCCTATCCGACCGCGACACTAACCTTTTATGAATTCCCCGCTCGCGGTCCGATGCCGCCCGTCAAGCTCACGTGGTACGACGGGGGCCTCAAGCCCAACAAGCCCGAAGAGCTCGGCGACGAAGAGTTGAAACAAGAGGGCGGTGCTCTGCTGATCGGCAGCAAAGGCAAGCTCCTTCACGACACGTACGGCTTCAAGCCCAGGCTCTTGCCCAAGTCGCTCCACGAATCCTTCGGCAAGCCTGCGCAAAAACTCCCGCGCATCGTCGGCGAAGCCCATGAAATGAACTGGGTGGACGCCGCCAAGGGAAAGGTGGAAGCCTCCTGCCCGTTTGACTACGCCGCCCGTCTTACGGAGGTCATGCTCCTAGGCATCGTGGCCTTGCGCGCCGGAAAGAAGATCTACTACGACGGCGCCAATATGCGCATTACCAACGCTTTGCAAGCCAACGACTTTTTACGTCGAGAATACCGCCAAGGCTGGTCGACCTAAGAAAAGCTCCTGCGAGAACGCGATGCCGGCGCCCCTGTCTGGTGAGTGGCTTGGCCAACCGAGCTCCCGCAGGGTCTGGTATTGGCTAAAGCCTGGGAAATGCGTAACTTTACGAAATAAGCCGCCCGGCCCGCTGGCCGAAAACTGTCCCTTTGGCCGTTGCTTTTAGCCGCCAATTCCGCTATTAACTTTACCTATTGGTAGGTCCTTTCTTTTCTTTACGTTTCCTAGCGGGGACGAAGCATGTCCCGTCAGGAGCTCTCAGGCATGGAAGCCCGGCCATCGACCTGTCTCCGTACTAAAGTGCGATCCCGCTCTTTTTGACCCGGCGCGCCTCTTTCTGCAGTTTGTTTGAGGCAAATCTTCGTATAAGAAAGGGGACCCATGGTTCGCAAATTGGGGTCCTTCTCTTTCATCGTCCTCGCTGTTTTATTTGCCGAACCGGTTGTCAACGCACAAGTTGAGTCAGGACGGCATGCGCGCCCGCGCATTAGGCAAGGCATCAATGAAATGGACCGCGTGGCGCTCCCGGGCAACACTCGTCCCGAAGCGCGGTTCGCAAATGATCGCGGCCCCGTGTCCAACAATTTCACGATGGAGCACATGCTACTCCAACTGAAGCGCTCCCCCGAACAGGAAGCGGCTCTCCAGCAGTTCATTGACGATCTCCACACCAAAGATTCTCCAAACTTCCATCACTGGCTGACCGCGCAGGAATTCGGCGAACGATTTGGACTGGCGAAGACCGACGTTGACACTGTCACAGCCTGGTTGGAATCCCACGGCCTGCGCGTCAACGTGGTTTATCCCAGCGGCATGCTCATCGATTTCTCCGGCACCGCCGCCCAGGTGCGCAAGGCTTTCCAAACGGAAATTCATTACCTCAATGTCCAAGGCGAAAAGCACGTTGGCAACATCAGCGATCCGCGAATTCCCGCCGCTCTCGCTCCCGTCGTCGCCGGGATCGTCTCATTGCACGACTTCCGTCCGCATACGATGCACCATCTGCATAAGCCCAACACGGAATTCACATTTACAGATGCCTTTGGAAACCCCAACTATGCAGTTGTCCCCGCGGACCTGGCCACAATCTACAATTTGAATCCCCTCTTCAGCGCGGGCATTTCAGGCCAGGGCCAGACCATTGTGCTTATTGAAGACACGGACGTTTTCAGCGCTTCCGACTGGAGCACTTTCCGTTCGACGTTTGGTCTTTCCGGCTACACTTCAGCCACTTTTGCTCAGGTTCACCCCGCCCCTCCCTCCGGGCCCAATAACTGCGGCGCTCCGGGCGCTTTTGCTCCCAATGATGCCGAAGCCATTCTCGACGCCGAATGGGCCAGCGCCTCCGCTCCCAGCGCTGCCATCGAAATGGCTGCTTGTGCCGACACCAATACCACGTTCGGCGGCCTGATCGCGATGCAGAACCTCATCAACGACAGCACTCCCCCTCCCTCCATCATCAGTATCAGTTACGGCCAGTGCGAAACCGTGAACGGAGCAGCCGCCAATGCCGCTTACAATTCCACGTATCAGCAAGCCGTGGCCGAGGGTGTTTCCGTTTTCGTCGCCGCTGGCGACAGTGGCGCGGCCGGTTGCGACAATAGCGTCCAGGAAGCGACTCACGGCATCGCCGCCAACGCTTTCGCTTCCACGCCTTACAACGTAGCTGTCGGTGGCACCGATTTCAGCGACACTTACTCCGGCACAAACGGCACTTATTGGAATTCCAGCAACACTCCCGCCTTCGGTTCCGCCATTTCGTACGTTCCTGAAATCCCTTGGAATGACTCCTGCGCCGGCGCACTCCTCTCGGCTTACGTAGGTTACAGCCCAACGTACGGTTCGACGAGTCTTTGCAACGACCCGCTCTACGGTTCCTTTTTCGCGACCACCGCGGCTGGCGGCGGCGGTCCCAGCGGTTGCGCAACCGGGACGCCCTCTACAAGTGACGTCGTAAGCGGCACTTGCCAGGGATGGCCGAAACCTTCGTGGCAAAGCGTCCTCGGCAATCCCAACGACGGCGTTCGCGACACGCCTGACGTCTCGCTATTTGCTGCCGACGGGCTCTGGAGCCACTATTACATTTTCTGCTGGTCGGATACCGCGCATCAGGGAGCGGCCTGCGGCGCCGATCCAAGCGCCTGGTCTGGCGCAGGTGGTACCTCTTTTGCCGCGCCCATCATGGCGGGCATCCAGGCACTCATTAATCAGAAGGCCGGTGGCGCCCAGGGGAACCCCGCGCCAGTTTATTACCAGCTAGCGTCGGCAGAGTATGGTTCCGCTGGCAGCAGCGCCTGCAATTCGGACCATGGCAACGCCGTCGCCGCCAACTGCATTTTCTACGATGTAACTTCTGGTGACATGGATGTGGACTGCGTTGGCCCCAACTGCTACCTCGCTGGCGGCTCCGTGGGCGTGCTTTCGACTTCCAATACTTCCTTCGCCCCCGCTTATGGCGCGAACATCGGCTGGGACTTTGCCACCGGCATCGGCACCATCAACGCCGCCAACCTGGTGAACAATTGGGCCTCGGGGACGCCACAACCCGGGTTTACTCTCTCCGCGTCCCCAGCTAGTCTCGCCATTGTGCAAGGAACTTCCGGCTTCAGCGCCATCACTGTCTCTCCTCGAAACGGTTTCACCGGAAGCGTAACTTTCTCTGCGTCCGGTCTTCCGAGTGGCGTCACGGCATTCTTCAGCTCCAACCCCGACCCTGCTTCGACCACACTGACCCTCGGCGTGGGCGCGACGGCAGCTATCGGCACGTTCACGGTCACCATCACGGGTACTTCGGGCAGCCTGAGCAGCACAGCTATAATGACCCTTACTGTTAATCCCGCAGGTGATTACACTCTCTCCGCTTCCCCGAACAGCCTCAGCGTGGTCCAGGGGACGAGCGGCACGAGCATCGTCACCGTTTCGCCACAGGGCGGTTTCAACGGCAACGTGAGCTTGTCGGCATCCGGTCTGCCGAGTGGCGTGACAGCGTCGTTCAACCCCAGCAGCACGGCGGGTACAAGCACATTGACGCTGACGGCCAGCGGCACGGCGCCCACAGGAACGGTCACCGTAACCGTTTCGGGCGCGTCCGGCGGGTTGTCACATATAACCACACTCTCTCTCACCGTGACGCCCCCGCCGAACTACACTCTTTCCGCATCGCCCAACAGCTTGACGATCGGGCAAGGCGCCAGCGGCACGAGTACAATCACAATCACTCCGCAGAACGGTTTCAACAGCAACGTGAGTTTGTCGGCAACTGGCCTACCGAGCGGCGTGACGGCGTCGTTCAGCCCCAGCACGACAGCAAACACTAGCACGTTGACGCTGACAGCCAGCAGCACGGCGATAACGGGAACGGTCACGGTGACAGTCACCGGTATTTCGGGCAGTTTGACAAAGACCACGACAATCTCCCTCGCGATTCACTTAATTCCTACCCTTCCTTCCGTCTGGTCAGACGGGGATATCGGTTCAGTGGGTGTGGCGGGGAGTGCAAGCTTTGCGAACGGGACATTCACGGTGGCGGGAGCGGGGCAAGGGACTTTTTTCACTACTTCCGACGGGTTCCATTTCGTGTACCAGCCGTTAGCGGGGGACGGGACGATAGTAGCGCGGGTGGTAAGCGTGCAGGGGAGCAGCGCGGCGCAGGCAGGAATCATGGTCCGGGAGACGCTGGGCGCGGGAGCGAACCATGTGTACCTGTTCGACTATTCGTCGTCGATTTTGCTGACGGAGCGGACGAGCACGGGGGGAAGCAGTTCCTATCAGTCCATAGGAAGCGGGGTGCCGCCGAATTGGATGAAACTGGTGAGAAGCGGGAACGTGTTCAGCATGTACGGATCGACGGATGGAGTGAACTGGGTGCAGTTGGGAACGAGCCAGACGGTGAGCATGGGGCCGAGTGTGTACATAGGATT
>WNFT01000174.1_pt1 | contig 52283 bp, 51 predicted proteins | sample 5400191 | NCBI WGS metagenome assembly WNFT01 (sample SAMN13153359, study PRJNA577476) | soil metagenome | isolation source: 80 cm saprolite under Madrone tree | place: USA:California | collected 2016-06-14 | reverse complement strand
CATCCGTTCCGCTTTCGTGGACGCTTACACTGCGGCCAATTGTCGTCGAGCGGCCGATTCCGCCGAGGTAGAGAACGAGAAACCTTCTTCTCATTTCAATCGTTGCGTCGCTGCTTCGGTCGCAAGGCACATTTGCGCAATCCACTCCACAGGCAACCCAGATCCACATTGGGGGCTGGACTGTTTCCGGCAGCCTCAGACTTCGTTTCGAGGATTGGCATTTTTTCGAAACGCAAGCCGGAGATACTGAATACGGCTATGGCGCCTCGCTGTTTCGCCTGGCGATCGGCAGGCAATTCAAGTCGCAGGATTGGCTTTTCGAATTGGCTCAACCGACCTTGATCGGTCTGCCCGACAGAGCAATCGCACCGCCGCCACAGGGGCAGCTCGGCTTCGGAGGTTCTTACTTTGCCGCAAACCCGGATCACGCCTTCGGTGTTTTCCTGAAGCAAGGCTTCGTCCGCTTCAAAGATATTGGTGGAGACAAAGCAAGCAATCTTCGTTTAGGCCGTTTTGAATTCGGGGACGGGCTGGAAATAACTCCCGAAGGCGCGCTTGGCTCTGTTATTCGGGATCGAGTCGCGAATCGGCTGATCGGTAATTTTGGCTTCACTCACGTTGGCCGCAGTCTGGACGGACTCCATTTCTCTCGCGGTGCGTCGGACACAAACTTTACATTCGTCGCAGCGCGCCCAACGGAGGGCGTGTATCAAGTCCGGGGAATGAAGGAACTGAACGTAGAGATCGTGTATGGAGCATTGACCAGGACCGTTCGATCGTTTGGCGAAGCCCAGGGACGGATTTTTGCGACCTACTACCGCGATGGCCGCGATGTGGTTAAAACAGACAACCGTCCGCTGGTTCTCCGCGCCGGCGACCACAGGAAGATCGGCATCACGACGTTGGGCGGAAACTACGTCCATGTATTTGATGCAGGGATCGGTAAAGCCGATGTGCTGTTCTGGGGAGCTGTGCAGACCGGCAGTTGGGGCGTCATCGATCACCGGGCGCACGCTATTGCAGCGGAAGCCGGCTATCAGTTGGCAAACGCGAAGCTCAAACCGTGGCTGCGCGGCGGTTATTTCCGCGGAAGTGGAGATGACGATCCTTCCGATGATGTCCACCGGACGTTCTTCCAGGAGCTGCCAACTCCTCGACCGTTTGCCCGCTTCCCCCTCTACAATTTGATGAACAATGAAGACGGGTTTGCAGAATTGACCCTAAGTCCTGACCGCCACTGGACCTTGCGTACCGAAGCGCATTGGTTGAATTTGGCGAGCCGAAAAGACCTCTGGTACGTCGGTGGCGGCGCGTTCCAGAAACAAACTTTCGGATATACCGGACGTCCATCCGGTGGCCAGAAACGTTTCGCGAATGTGTTTGACTTCAGCGCGGACTATCAGCTCGATTCGCAGACGACGCTAACTTTCTATATTGCACGCGCCAACGGCAAAGCTGTCGTTCGCAACGTTTTTCCTGAAGGACAAAACGCCATGCTTGGCTATCTGGAGTTGACACGGCGATTCTGACTTGTTTAGCCGCGGATTACGCGAATTACGCGGATGGGCGCGCTGGCAAACTGTATCGCCACCGCATGAAGGTATTGCGCGCCCATCCGCGTAATTCGCGTAATCCGCGGCTAAAATTCTTCCGGCCGGGGCTAAGATAGTCCGATGGCGCCCGGTTCACAACTCGAAGAATGGGTTATCGATGCCCGTGCCCGAACGCTTGACCTCGTGCGGGACTTGTCCGATGAGCAGTTTCGCGTGCCGCTTATACGCACCATCAACCCGTTTCTGTGGGAGATCGGGCACGCTGCGTATTTTCAGGAGTACTGGGTCCTGCGTCACGCCGCAGGACAACCGCCGATGCGTTCCGATGCGGACGCTTTGTACGACTCGGCGAAGGTCGCGCACGATACGCGATGGAATCTGCCCCTGCCGTCTCGCCAGACCACGATCGATTATCTCGAAGCTGTTCGTGACCGGGTTCTGGACCGGCTCTCCAACTCCAGTCTGGATGTCCGCGATGGGTATTTCGTTCTGCTGTCCATTTTTCATGAGGACATGCACGATGAGGCGTTCACCATAACCCGCCAGACACTTGGATATCCGCCGCCCACGTTCTCTGTAAATCCATCCGTGAGCCACGCCGATTGTTCAAGTGGGCCTCTTCCGGGCGACGTTGCCGTTCCCGGTGGGAACTATCTGATCGGATCGACTGCCAAAGGTGGATTTATCTTCGATAACGAGAAGTGGTCTCACGCGGTCGATGTCCCCGCATTTCGAATCGCTCGAGCGCCCGTGACGCAAGCCGAGTTTGCAGCCTTCATCGAGGAGAATGGATACAAACGCTGCGAACTCTGGACCTCCGAGGGCTGGGCGTGGCGTGAGAGCGCGCGAGCGGAGCATCCGGTCTACTGGAAACGCGATCCTGAACTCGGCTGGCAGCGACGGCACTTCGATCGATGGGTTCCGCTGGAACCATTCCGTCCCATCGCAAACGTGTGCTGGTTTGAAGCAGAAGCGTATTGCCGGTGGATGGACAGGCGCTTACCTGCAGAATACGAGTGGGAGATTGCCGCTCGCGGGAGCGATCCGCATTCTTCGGCCAATCTCGATTGGACTGCGAACGGCTGTTGCGATGTGAACAGCCACTCGGGTGGCGATTCGGTTTATGGCTGCCGCCAGATGATCGGTAACGTTTGGGAATGGACTTCCAGCGATTTCTTTCCGTACCCGGGTTTTTCTGAGGATCCTTACAAAGAGTATTCCAGTCCCTGGTTCGGGTCGCACAAAACGCTTCGTGGCGGCGCGTGGTCCACGCGCTCTCGGCTGATCCGTGTTCCATACCGGAACTTCTACACTCCTGACCGCCGAGACATTTGGGCAGGGTTCCGCACCTGCGCATTGGAAATGTGAAAACGCTCATCGTTACACCGGAGGCGCCTGATACGACGCTGGGCAACAGCGTCACAGCAAACCGCTGGGCCGGCCTGCTCCGGCGCCTTGGACATGATGTTCAATTAGCGCAGGAGTGGACTGGAGAGGATTGCGATCTCCTGATTGCCTTACACGCCAGGCGCAGTCACGACAGTGCCAGGCGGTTCCGCGAAGAGCATCCCCAGCGCCCGTTGATCGTCGCGCTCACTGGAACGGATCTATACGGAGACCTCCGTGTTGTTTTCGAAGCACGGGAGTCGCTTGCTTTGGCCACCGGAGTGGTCGCTTTACAGGAAGCTGCGCTCGACGAACTGGACGACCATGCGCGTGCGAAGACGCGCGTCATTTACCAATCGGCAACGCCGCCACTCCGGCGCGAGCAACCCAGCGAGGATCGCTTCGAAGTCTGCGTGTTGAGTCATCTGCGGGACGTAAAAGATCCGTTGCGCGCTGCTTTCGCAGCACGCCACCTGCCGGTCCAGTCGCGGATTCGCGTGATCCATGCCGGCCGGGTGCTCGAATCGAAATGGGAAGACAACGCAAGGGCGGAAGAAGTTGCCAACCCGCGCTATCGCTGGGTTGGCGAACAGAATCATGAAGCCGCGATGCAATTACTGGCTCGCTCCCGCTTGCTCGTCCTGTCTTCGGCAATAGAAGGCGGGGCCAGCGCGATCGCAGAGGCAGTGGTATGCGGAGTTCCAATCCTGTGCTCGGATATTCCCGGCAACATCGGCATGCTCGGTGCAGACTATGCAGGATATTTCCGTCTGGGAGACACCGAACAGCTTGCGAATATGCTTGGCCTTGCTGAAAAGGATCCGGAGTTTCTTGTCACCTTGCGGGAATTCATCCGAAGACTTCAACCACGATTCGCCCCGGAGCAAGAGCTGGCATCCTGGGATCGCCTGCTTCGTGAACTCGCCTAAGCATACTGTAGCGGCGCTCTGTGAGCGCCGGCACAAATCGGAAGGAAAATCGGGGTCAGACTGGTGAATTTTACGGCAAGCTGACGGAGCGGTTGATCCAAAGGATATTGTCCCAGCTCAACACTTTTTCCGTGCCATCGAACAGCTTGGAATAGCTGCCGCCGCCGGCCTTGAACGAGAACTCCTTTACACGATCCGGAGGATTGGTCGTCACGTTCTTCAAGATGTCCAGGACCTGCTCCTGCCTGGAGATCTGATAAAAGCCCGGATTCCTGGCGGAGTAGAACTTGACCTCTGCGGGATTGCCTTTATTGGCGACGCCGCGCTCGTACTTGAGGTGCATTTCCAGGCGTTCACCCGTTGTTGCGGCAAATACCCAGTCCTGCGAATCGAGGATCGACCCCGCATCCTCGGAAGTGGTGCGTTGCATTTTATGGGTGGTTGCCCGCAGATAGTTGCCAAACGGTCCGGGCGAATCTGCAGGGTCTTCGGTCAGGCCGCCAATGACGAGTTGTACGTTTGCGCCCGTGGGGTCCTTCACGGGAGCAACAAGGTAGACCAAACGGTTTGATCCTTTCGCAATGGGCTTGCCGTCCGGCGCGTTGATTGTGACGCGGTCGATGAAAACCGCGCGCAGATTCGCATCCTTTGCGGCGCCCTGAGTGGCAATGTTGGGCATCCATCCCGGGGGCAGAAAGCTGTTGAGTACGGTATCCGGAACGCGGAGATCCAGTTGGAACCGAGCCTCCGAACTGTATTCGACAGCCGTCTGGGCATTGGCCCCGACGGTGAGCAAAAGCAAAAGAGCTCCGCCAAGAATACTTCGTGACATGTTGTTCTCCTGTTGGGTAAGAACTGGTCGGAGGGAATGTATCAGGTGCTTATTCGAAAAGCCATGCCTGTTGGACAAAAGAAAACATCGGCGGTCTGCACGTAGCCGTGGGCTTTATGCCCGCGTTCAAACACATTTAAAGAATTCTTCTGGCGGTACTTGAACGCGGGCATAAAGCCCACGGCTACGTGCTAAACCCAACTTGATTTCATTTAAGCGACAGGCCCTTGCGCCCGGGGCTACACTCTAACGCCGCTCCGCGGCTGAATTCGGATGCGCTCCGCTACATTTTGGAAAGGAGCGGAATCACCCACTAAAATGGATCAGGATGAACAAACCAGGTCTCGTGTTAGCGTCGCAATCACCGCGCCGCAAAGAACTGCTCGCAATTCTGGGTATTCCTTTTTCTGTTGTGCCGGCGTCGATTGAAGAGACACCTTTGGCCGGAGAAAAGCCGGAGGAGTTCGCTGCCAGAGTGGCCCGTGAGAAGGGAATGGAAGTTGCTTCGAGAGTATCGCAGTCGGTGGTGCTTTCCGCCGATACTGTCGTTACTATTGATGGCGAGATTCTCGGCAAGCCCGTGGATGAGGCCGACGCCGTACGGATGTTGAAGAAGCTCTCGGGCCGCGACCACTGGGTGTACACCGGGGTCACGATTCTGAACCAGGTCAAGAACGAAATTCTTGAAGGGACGGATCGCACGCGGGTCTGGTTCAATCTGCTGGACGAGGAGCAGATCCTGGACTACGTCCGCCGTGAAAACGTCCTCGACAAGGCGGGGGCATATGCCATCCAGGGTTATGCGGGAGTCTACATCCCAAAAATCGAAGGAAACTATTTCAACGTGATGGGGCTGCCGCTTCCTCTCGTTTACGAGCTGTTATGCCGCACATTATCGTAGGAACCGCAGGACACATCGATCACGGCAAGACCGCGCTCGTGAAGGCGCTCACCGGCATTGATGCCGACCGGCTCAAGGAAGAGAAGGAGCGCGGCATCACGATCGATATCGGATTCGCCAATCTCACGCTCGATGCTCAAACGACCATCGGCTTCATCGACGTGCCCGGTCACGAGCGATTCATCAAGAACATGCTTGCCGGCGTGGGCGGCATCGACATGGTGGTGCTGGTCATTGCGGCCGACGAATCCGTCATGCCGCAAACCCGCGAGCATCTTGATATATGTTCGTTGCTGCACATCAAGCAGGGACTGACTGTTCTGACCAAGATCGACAATGTCGAGCGCGAGATGGCGGATCTCGTCGAAGTCGAAGTCCGCGAATTTCTCAAGGGCTCATTTCTCGAGCGCTCGCCGATCCTGCGAGTCAGTTCGCTGACTGGCGAAGGCATTCCGCAACTTATCGAGGCGCTGCGCCAGGCCATCGGTAATGTTGCCCCGAAGGACGACACGGAGCTCTTCCGGCTTCCCGTCGATCGGTGTTTCACAATGAAAGGTTTCGGCACCGTTGTGACCGGGACCCTCATTGCCGGCCAGGTCCACAAGGAGGACGCAGTCGAAATCTTTCCCTCGCAAAGGACTACGCGTGTCAGGGGCATCCAGGTTCACGGCCGGGCCTCAAATGAAGCGCGCGCCGGTCAGCGCACAGCGCTGAACCTGCAAGGTGTGGAGGTCGCAGAGATCGAGCGCGGCATGGTTCTCACGGTTCCAGGCGTCTTCAAGCCAACATCCATGTTCGACTGCAATCTGGAATTGCTTCGGTCGGCTCCAGCGCCCATCGAAATGCGCAAGCGCGTCCGTTTCCACATCGGGACGGCAGAACTGATGGGCTATGTGGTCCTGCTCGGGCAGGAGCGTCTGAATCCAGGCGAATCCGCCTTGGTGCAGATCCGTGTCGAAGAACCGGCTTTCGCACTGCCCGGCGACCGCTTTATCATCCGGCAATATTCGCCGATGATCACCATCGGCGGCGGCCAAATCCTCGACGCATTCCCCGAAAAACACAGGCGCTCGGACAAAGCCGTCCTGCAAAGACTCAAGATCTTCAAGGATGGGTCCGTTGAAGAGCGGCTCATGGCGATCATCGAAGGAGCAGGCTTGCAGACAGTCGATCTTTCCCACCTGGTTGCTGGTCTGGGCCTGAGCCCGCAGCATGTCCGTGAAGCACTCACTGCGCTGACAAAGAGCGGCCGCATACGGACGGTCAGCGAGAACCCCATGACGGTGGTTTCGGTAGCGGCATTTAAAGGCGCTGAGGAACGTGCCGTGGCCGAGGTTCAGCGATTCCATCGGACGAATCCATTGGTTCAGGGAATTGGGCGCGAGGAATTGCGCGCCCGCTTCGACGGCATGACCGGCGGGCTTTTTCAGGCCATGCTCGACAAGCTTGCAGCCGACAAAAAAATTGTCGTCGCCCAGGATGTCATTTACGAGTTCGGCCGCAGAGTCACCTTGAAAGCGGACGAGGAACAAATCCGCGAAAAGCTCGCAGAGAGGTTTCGGTCGCACGGTCTGCAGGCAGCGGCGCCCGACGAATTGATCGATAGCCTCAAACTCAACCGCATCACCGCGCGCAAAATCATTCAACTCATGGTGAAGGAAAACGCGCTCGTGAAGATCAGCGAGGACATGTTCGTCGATCGCAAGGCGATCGACGAATTGATCGCAGCCATCAAGGCGCTCAAGTCCAAGAACCCGAAGCTGGGCGTCCCTGAGTTCAAGGATTTAACCGGTGTCTCTAGGAAGTATGCTATCCCGCTGCTCGAATACCTGGATCGGCAGCGGGTTACGAGGAGAGTTGGAGACGAGCGGGTGATCTTATGACATCAGGCGTGCTTTTCGTTATCGTCGCCGCCCTTGATCGATTTCTTGAAGTTCTTGATGCCTTCGCCAATACCTTTCCCCATTTCCGGTAGACGCTTCGCTCCGAATAAGAAGAAAACGATAATCAGAACGAGAACGAGCTCCATGGGGCCTAGCCTAAACATTGAATCCTCCTAAAGGAAAACGCCACGGTCAGTATAGCTAATGCCCCCTAGTTCGTCCATGTGTAATCCCACAGATAGCGGTGGCGCCGGCTCATCGGACTCTCCGGAATGACGATGCGGAAACGCCCATACATGTCGGTGGCGACCAGCGCATATACCCGGCCATCTGGTTCACGATAAACCAGATAGTAGTAGTCGCGGCTCTTTCCCTCGCGGATTCGCTGATCGAGGATTCGGCCCCGTTGGAAGTGCTCGGCCAAAAGAATTCGTAGTTCGTGTTCGGTCGGTTCCCGAAGATTCCCATCGTCGATATCAGTACTGACGATCACGTCTTGCTTCAGGGCTTCCAGATTTCCGGCTTCCATGTCGTCCATGAAGCGGGCGGCCGCCTTCAAAGGCGGGCTGTAAACGAAGTAATAGTAATAGCCTAGCGCCGTCGAGCCGACGGCAAAAACACCGATAAGAAACAGAATTGACACTCGAGTCGGAAGTCTCATTTTATTGATGGCTGCGCCCTTCCTTGAGGCTGCGCGCTATCGCGCTTGCGCTTCGCGTCGGGCTTGCGTTCGCAGCCGCTCACCGTATAACTGCGCGTCCCCGTTTCCTGATTTCCTCGATCTTGCGGCGGTACTCCTCAAAACCCGGCCGGCCCATCATTGCAAACGTAAGCTTTTTACCATATTCCACGCCGGGCTGGTCGAACGCGTTTATATCGTAAAATTCGCCGGCATATGCGGTGAGGTACTGAGAAAACATGAACAGGCCGCCCAGTGTCTCCTCGCTGACCCGGTCGACGGATACTGTAGCATTTGGACGGCCGGCTTCGGTCAAGGCAATCTCGGTGGCCTGCTTTTCGGCTCGGAACAGGTCAGCGAGGTTTTTGTTCGCGAGATAGCTCATGGAATCGTAATTCGAAAACGGGTGGACGATGGGTAACACATCGCGAAAACTTTTCACTTCCCAAAAGATAAACGATTTATCGTTCGGTCCCTCGATGAACAACTGAAGCTGCGAGTGCTGATCGGTCACGCCAAGCGCTGCGGTCGGTGTCTGGCCATAGTAAACTTCGCGTCCACGGCGATCCAGCTTCTTGCCAAGGCTCTCCCCCCAGAGCTGCTTGAACCAGAATGAAAACTTCCACAGTGCCTGGGAGTAAGGAAACAGGACGAGGATTTTCTTGGCCCGCTCCCGTTCGAGCACGAATTGAATGAATGCCGCCACGAGCGCGGGGTTGTGGGAAAAATCGTTGCGTGCCTGAGCAGCAGCCTGTCGGGCGCCTTCCATGATGGCATCCAGATTCAATCCCAGAAGCGCCGCCGGCAGCGTTCCAACGGGTGTGAGCACGCTGAAACGGCCGCCGACGTTCGGCGGAATGATGAAGACGGGATATTTCTCCTGGCGTGCGATCGCCAGAAGATCGCCTTTCTCGGGATCCGTTGTGGCAACGAATCGCTCGCGGGCTTTGGCCTCGCCGAGAGCGTCGATCATCCACTGGCGGACTATCGCGAACGTCGCCATGGTCTCGGCCGTGACGCCGGATTTGGCGATGATATTCACCATCGTGTCCTGCGGGGAGATCGAGTCCAGCGAATCCCGGATGAAATCAGGGTCGATGTTGTCCAATACGACCAGGCGCTTTCCGGAATTCGGACGGCCGAGGCCTGACTCCAGCGCCGCAGGACCCAGCGCGGAGCCGCCGATCCCCAATATCAGGATGGTGGGATAGGCGTGTGATCGCGCAAAGTCCGTCACTGCCTTGATCGCTTCTTCATCCGACGGCAGATCTCCGAAGGCCAGTGCTCCGGCAGCGTGCGCACGCTGTATGTTGTCGACGATGTGTTTGGAGGACTCCGCGGCCTTATCAAACGCGACCTTTGGTATGCCGTTAGCGTGGCCCACAGCGCTGTCCAGTACATTTGTGTAATCGAGTTCGATCAATGTTATCTCCCTGGAAAGGGGGTGGTTCTACTGTAGCGGCGCTCTGTGAGCGCCGGTTTGTCGGCGGTCATAGACCGCCGCTACAGTCAGCCTTGTGCCTACTCATTCAACCAGTTCTTCGGCTCGACGGTGATGGATTTGAACTCCAGCAGCCGCACCAGTCCCGGCTTTGCCCGCCTGGGTTTCGTCACGTGCTTCCGCTTCGTGTAATGCACTTCCACTTTCGCAGAGTTCCTCGCCTGCGAGAAATACGCCGCCAGCTGAGAAGCCTTCACGAGGACTTCTTCGTTCAGCTCTTTCTCTTTTCCCGGATTGCGCACGACTACGTGCGAACCACTGTACTCCGCCACGTGAAACCAGAAATCATCCGGTGCCGCCACGTGGAAGGTGAGATCATCGTTCTCCCGGCCGCTCCGGCCAATCAAGATTTCCCGGTCGTCAACTTTCAATGTGCGAATCCGCCTCGGCCGATCCCCCACTTCCGGCGCGGGGTGAGTGCCGGCCTGCTCCCGGGGCGGCAGCTTGCTCGAAATTGCCAGCCACGTATCCCAATCCTTGATGGCCTGGAGCCTGCGCATCTGATCCTCCACAACGCCCCGGCGATTTCTCGCCTCCGCAATTTGCTTCGCGACGATTTCTTTTCCTCGTCCTGCCTTCTGGTACCGCTTGAACATTCTGTCGATGTTTTCCCTCAGGCTTATCGTCGAATCCAGCGCCACATCGACCTGCCGGGGCGTCTCGGCGAAATAGTCCGTCACCCTCACCGACTCATAGTGCTCTTCCATCTTCATTCCGCTGGACGTCAGCATTTGCGCCGTTTTCTGCAGGCCCTCCGCGTCCTGATATTTCTTCTGCTCTCGCAGCAACCGCTTCTCGCGGGCCGCGACCTTTTTGCCGACGTCGCGGAAGTCCCGCAGCACCGGTCCCTTCGACTGTTCCAGCAGGGTTCGCGTTTCCAGTTCGTCGCAGTAGAACTTCGAGGCGTCGAGAATATTCGCAAATAGCCGAGAGCTATGGGACCGCTCGAGCGACTCCAGCTCGATCGGACTCAGAATCGCTTTTTTCAGCCGCCGCAGGTCGTTTTGCTCCAGGATGTGTCCCAGCGGCAGATCCGTGTAAAGCCACGCCGAGCGCGAGGGCGCACGTGCCTGCTCGAGAAGGGCACGAATTTCCTCAATCGCCGGCCGATTGCTTTTCCGATAACGATATAGGACTTCGCCAGCGAAGACCGGTCCGATTCCGGCCACGTGTGATATGAGCCACTCCTTCGGGTTGGATTGCGACCCGATGTCATTAAGTTCCGGAGCATCCCCTTCCAGCAGATGCTGCAGGTCCAGCTTGTCACCGGCTTTCGGATATGAGTACGTTTCATATTCGGCGATGCCGTGCTGCGGTGTAATCGGAAGAAAAGAAGAGAGAACGCGCCGCTCGGCATCCAGAAGGATGATATTCGGCGCATTTGGCAGCAGTTCCAGAATCAGCGACATCGTTTCCAGCTCTTTGGTGGGAACGGCCGTCTTGAATACAAACTCGACAATGCGCTCGGAAAGCGGCTTCGTAAAGCTGACCAATTCCGCTGATGTCAGGTGCTTGCGCAGCACCATCAGGAAATCGCCGGCGGGCGCTTCCACGGGAGGCCGCGTTTCCGACGGATACATAGCCGGATTCTGCGGCTCGGCAGCGATCTTCAACGCCGGCAGCTTCACCGATCGCGTTTGAAAGATGAATCCATTCGGCTGATGTTGAACCACGCGCCTGATGATGAGGTCCGTCATCGACGGGCGCAAATTCTCCACCAGCGCGATTAGCGCGAAGTTCTCCATACCTCTATTGTATCAGCCGCGAATTAGGCGAATGACACCCAACGTTATAGCCTTTTAATGTACGTGCCCGAAACTTTGTCAGCCCAGGTCAGGTGCTCAGGATCGATCACTGCCCACAGAAATCCAAGCATCAGGGGCAGAATTGAAATCAGGTAGCCGAACCCGCGCATACACGCATACCGGGGATCGAGGGAAGAGTCTACTTTGGTAACAACGGTGAGCCCCCGATGTTTCATCCCGGGCGTCTGGCTGGCACTGAGCATGAACAGGAAAAAGTAAATCGCCACCAGAAGCAGGAACCCCGCTGCGTAAATTCCGGCAATGCGCCGGTCCGGTGAAAAGGTACCGGGCATTTGAAGAAAGGTGGCGGTGATGAAAACCAGGTAAATCAAGGCCACGATGCCGAAGTCAACAGCGCCCGCAACGGCTCTGGATGCCAGCAGTTCGCGCTGATATTCCGGAAAAGTGAAGGGCAAGGAATGTTCCGCTTCTTCGAAATCGAGCTGGGGCTGGCTTTCCTGGATGGAAATGATCGTACGCTTCGATTTGTGCTCAACGTTTGGCATACTCACCGGTGTGATTCAATTCGCTATTGTTATTCTCCTTTTCGCGGGGACACAACAGGACCAGGTCACGATTGAGGCTCCAAAGCAGGAAAGGAACCAGAACATTTCTGACATCACGGGTCCTTTTGTGATCACGTATCAAGACATTCGAGTAGAAGGGGACACGGCGACTTACGACCACTCAACAAAAGAAGTGACCGCCGAGGGACGTCTTCACTTTACTCGCGGCGAGGAAAATCTCGAAGCCGACCACATCACTTTCAACCTGGAAACGAAATCCGGTGTTCTAACAAATGCTTCCGGTGAGCTTGGACCGGGCTTTCTCGTTACCGCAGAGGAAGCTCAGCGGACCGAGGATGGCATTTACTACCTGAAGAATGCCACGATCACAACGTGTGACGGGCCACGGCCAGGTTGGACGATGGCGTTCGCTCGAGCCAAGGTCAACACAAACAGGCGCGTCAGTGCCCGAAACTCGATATTCAAGCTGGAAAGCGTTCCACTGTTCTACCTTCCTTACGTCACGCTGCCGACAGGCAACCGCGACCGATCTACCGGATTCCTTATTCCTTCCTTTACAGCCACTTCGACGACCAAGGGCACAAGTGTGCGCGAATCGTTTTTCTGGGCGATCAATCGCAGTGCCGATGCGTTGTTTACGGGTGAGTACTTCTCGAAGAGAGGCCCGGCGGGGAGAGTGCTTTTCCAGGCTGTTCCAAGCGCCACCTCGCGCATCACAGTCGATTCGTTATTTGCAAAAGATCGCAAAGGGCAGGGAGGCCAGAGCGTGCGTATCCTGGCATTCGGCGACCTCACGAAAGACCTTCGAGGCGTTGCCGATATGAACCTGGTCAGCTCCATCGTTTTTCGTCAGGTTTATGAGGACGGTTTCAATACTATTTCTTCACCGATAGAGCATGAATTGGCGTTTCTTACACGCGATCGCCCCGATGCGAGCATCAACGCCATCTACGACCGGAGGGTCATCTTTTTCGCCGATCAACCAAGCGTTGCGCTGCGAAAATTTCCGACGCTGGAGATCTCTGTTCCCGATAGGCCTTTAGGCCGGTTTCCGGCGTATTTCAGCGTGGATACCGGATTCTCGGGTGTCGCCCGCAGCGATGCCGCCATCAAGGTTCCGGCATTCGCCGAACGCTACGATCTGCATCCCTCTTTGGAAATCCCGCTCATTCGATCGGCCGCGTTCGACTGGAGCCAGAGGCTGGGAGTTCGCGAAACCATCTACACTCACTCGCTGGAGCAGAAAGTCGTGAGGGATGCGCTCAATCGCCTTTCCTTCGATTACACGTCGGAGTTTACCGGGCCTCAGGCCGAGCGGGACTTTGGCAGATGGCGGCATGTGGTCGAACCCAGTGTGACCTATCGGTATATCGGCGGCGCGGACCGTTTCCGCGAAACCATCGTTGTCGATGATGTCGATCTTGTGACGAACACAAATGAGGTCGAGTACGCCCTCACCAACCGGCTCTTCACAACGCGAGAAATCTTTTCATGGCGGCTGGCCCAGAAGTATTTTTTCGATCCGACTTTCGGAGGCGCGATCGTCCCCGGTCAGCGAAACGTCTTCGCGCCTCTCCTCGATATTTCCGGATTTGCCTTTGCAGATGGACGTCGCCGCGTTTCGCCGATCGTGTCGACGATGCGGCTTTCGACCAGCGTGGCCACCTCGACCGATTTTCAAGTCGACTATGACACGCGCGATCATCTCTTTCGAAGCGCCGGTGTCATTGGCGGCATAAATCGAGGGCAGTGGCTGGGACAGGTTTCATACTTTTTCACCCAGCGGAGCGCGATCGAGATACCGAGCAACCAGCTCCGCACAACCCTCAGCTACGGAAACAACCTGAAACCCGGGGTCAGCGGGGCTTTCTCGCTTTCGTATGATGTGCAGCGCTCACTTTTCCAGGGTGCGGTCGCCCAGGTTGGCTATAATACAGACTGCTTTGGTCTGATTTTTGAGTACAGGCAATTCAATATCGGCGCCCGCAACGAAAGAAGTTTTGGCTTCACATTCTCGCTGAAAAACATCGGCTCGTACGGCACAATCAGGCGGCAGGAAAGACTATTCTGAATGGCATTTCCGACACATCGTATGCGCCGGCTCCGGCGCAGTGAACGTTTCCGGAATCTGGTCCGCGAAACAAGGTTATCGCCCGAATCGATGATCTATCCGATCTTCGTATGTCCGGGTGAGAAGGTCCGGAAGGAAATCGGCTCGATGCCGGGGCAGTTCAATATTTCCGTGGACAACGCCGTTAAGATTGCCCGGGAGGCCGAGCAGGCGGGCATTGCAGGTATTCTGCTTTTCGGGCTTCCGGAAGAAAAGGACGAGGTCGGTTCCGACGCCTGCGACGAGAATGGCATTGTCCAGAAGGCGCTTCGGGCCATCCGTGAGAATGTCCGCAACCTTCTTCTTGTTACGGACATTTGCCTGTGTGAATACACCTCACACGGCCATTGCGGCGTTATCAAGCACGGCGATGTGCAGAACGATCCAACGCTGAAGCTGCTGGCCGATTCGTCGGTAAGCCACGTTCGCGCGGGTGCGGACATGGTGGCGCCATCGGACATGATGGATGGACGTGTCGCGGCGATTCGCCAGGCGCTGGATTCGGAAGGCTTTTCGAACACGCCCATCATGGCGTACGCGGCCAAATACGCTTCAGGTTTCTATGGACCCTTCCGTGAAGCTGCCGGATCGACCCCACAGTTCGGCGATCGTCGAAGTTACCAGATGGATCCGCCCAACGCGCGCGAAGCCCTGAGAGAAATCGAGCTTGATATCGATGAAGGGGCGGACATCGTCATGGTAAAGCCTGCCCTTCCTTACCTCGACATCATTGCTCGCGCCCGCGAGCGATTCGATGTTCCTCTCGCGGCCTATCAGGTCAGCGGTGAGTATGCCATGATCGAAGCCGCAGCACGCGCCGGCTGGATCGAGAGGGAGCGAATCATTCTCGAGGCAACGACAGCTATTAAGCGAGCCGGTGCGGATATATTGATTACGTATTACGCGCTGGAATTGGCAAAACTACTTTAGCCGCGGATGACGCGGATTGCGCGGATGGCGCACAAATAAGACTTTGATGCGCCATCCGCGCAATCTGCGTCATCCGCGGCCCATCATGACATGAATCGCTCCGAAGAACTCTTCAATCGCGCGCAGAAGGTCATTCCGGGCGGCGTTAATTCGCCCGTGCGCGCCTTCCGTGCAGTGGGCGGCAAGCCGCTATTCATCCAGCGAGGCCAGGGCGCCCACATCTGGGATGCCGACGGCAACGAGTACATCGACTATGTCGGCTCGTGGGGACCGCTCATTTTCGGCCATCGGCCGGCGGAAGTCATCGAGGCTTTGAATCAGGTCCTCGAAATAGGCACGTCGTTCGGCGCCCCGACCGAGCGTGAGGTCGAGCTGGCCGAGCTGATCACAAAGCTTCTGACTTCGATTGAGCTCGTTCGTCTCGTCAGCTCCGGCACGGAGGCAACGACGAGCGCGATCCGCGTGGCGCGCGGGTTCACGGGGCGGGAACGGATCATCAAATTTGATGGCTGTTACCACGGAGCCGGCGACAGCCTGCTGGTCCGTGCCGGCTCCGGAGTGGCCACGCTTGGATTGCCCGATAGTCCAGGTGTTCCAGCATGCCTTGCGGAGCTGACCACGGTTCTTCCATTCAACGACGCAGATGCGTTGAAAGACGAATTCGACCGCCGGGGGCAGGAAATCGCCTGTGTGATCATCGAGCCGGTTGTTGGAAACAGCGGTTGTATCGCGCCACGAGCCGGTTATCTCCAACTGCTTCGCGACCTGACTCAGCGTCACTCCTCCGTTCTCATCTTCGACGAAGTGATGACTGGTTTTCGCGTCGCCCTGGGTGGCGCACAGGCGCTTTACGGTATTCGACCGGATCTCACGACGATGGGCAAAATAATTGGCGGCGGCCTGCCCGTCGGAGCCTATGGCGGACGCGGCGACATCATGAATCGCGTCGCTCCGGCCGGTCCTATTTATCAGGCGGGAACGTTATCAGGAAATCCGCTTGCCGTGTCGGCCGGTCTGGCAACATTGAAACGGCTTCAAAGGGAAAATCCGTATCAACGGCTCGAGGAACTCGGCGCCCGGCTCGAGCGAGGCTTGCTGGAAGCCGCAACTGGAGCCGGCGTGCCGGTGCGAGTGAATCGAGTTGGCTCGATGTTCACGTTGTTCTTTACGGACCGCGAGGTTACCGATTTCGAATCGGCGAAAACGTCGAACACCCAGCGGTTTAATCGATTTTTCCATTCCATGCTCGATCAGGGCATCTATCTGCCGCCGTCGCAATTCGAGGCGGCTTTCCTATCAGCGGCTCACACCGAGTCGGACATTGAGCGAACAGTCGATGCGGCAGCTAAGGCGCTCAAAATATGAGCCGCACCGTCGCTCCTTACGGTTCGTGGGCATCCCCGATATCCAGCTCATTGTTGACGTCGTCGGTCATCGGCTTCAGCGAAGTCAACTTTTCGAATGGGTTTGTCTATTGGCTCGAAGCGCGGCCGGAAGAAGCCGGACGTGTAGTGCTGGTCCGATGTCCACTGAATGGAAAGCCTGTCGACTTGCTCCCGCCCGTTTTCAATGCGCGCACGCGCGCTCATGAGTACGGCGGGGGCGCATTCGCCGTTCTCAACGACACCGTTTTCTTCTCCAATTTCAAAGATCAACGCCTGTATCGAAAAGAACCGGACTCGGATCCCATTGCCATCACGCCCGAAGCGGCCAGCCCCGGAAGTCTTCGATACGCCGATGGCCGCGTTACACCGGATGGAACCACGCTCATTTGTGTGCGTGAACGTCACGAGAAAGGGCGTGAAGCGATCCACGAGATTGTTGCAGTACCGGCCGACGGCTCGGGTGAAGTCACGGTCATTCTTTCCGGCTACGACTTCTACTCGTTCCCCAGGATCAGTCCTGACGGGCGCCGCCTGGCCTGGACCTGCTGGCGTCATCCTCAGATGCCGTGGGATGGCACCGAACTGTGGGTGGGAGACCTGGGGCAGGATGCGTCGGTCGGCAATCCACGACGCATTGCAGGCTGCTCGACGGAGTCGATCTTCCAACCGGAATGGGCGCCGGATGGAACACTGTATTTTGTCTCGGATCTTACGGACTGGTGGAATCTCTACGCGGAACGGTCCGGCAAGATCGTTCCGATTTTTCAGATCGATGGTGAGGTCGGTCTTCCTCAATGGGTTTTCGGGTATTCGCGGTACGCCTTTCTTTCCGATGGCCGGATTGCCTGCATTTACAGCAGGAACGGTCTCGAGTATCTGGCGATCGTCGATAGCGTTAAAAACACCGTTACGACGCTCGACGTTCCCTATACAACATTCGGGAGTTTTTGCTCTGACGGAGCGGACACTCTGTATATCGCGGTAGCTTCACCCTCGGAGGCGCCCACAATCGTCTCGCTGGATCTTCGCAATGACACTCTTAACGTGCTTCGGCGAAGTCTCAATATGGAGATCGCCCCTGAATATCTTTCGGAGCTGGAGCCGATCGAGTTTCCGACTTCGAACCGCCAGACTGCATTCGCGCTTTTCTATCCGCCGAAAAACAAGGATTTCTCGGCGCCCCCGGGCGAGCGCCCGCCTTTGCTGGTGATCAGTCATGGCGGTCCGACGAGTGCGACAACGTCAGGTCTGCGGCTGTCGACCCAGTATTGGACAAGCCGCGGATTTGCAGTCGTGGATGTGAACTACGGCGGCAGTACGGGCTACGGCCGCGCTTATCGTGAGCGTCTCAAAGGCCAGTGGGGGATCGTGGATGTGGAGGATTGCATCAATGCTGCCCGGTATCTCGAGAAGCGTGGCGATGTGGACGGCAGAAGGATGGCCATCCGCGGCGGGAGCGCCGGCGGCTACACCACGCTATGCGCACTTGTCTTTCACAATGTCTTTGCGGCCGGCGCCAGCTACTTTGGTGTTGCGGATCTCGAGGAACTTGCCAAGGACACGCACAAATTCGAATCCCGATACTCCGATGGACTGGTCGGGCCCTATCCGGAAGCGGCCGAGCTTTACCGCCAGCGTTCTCCCGTGCACTTTGCCGATCGCCTGTCTTGCCCGGTGATTCTGCTGCAAGGCCTGGAAGATAGAGTCGTGCCGCCATCCCAGGCGGAACATATGATTGCCGCCCTGCAAGCCAGGCACGTGCCTTTCGCTTACGTCGCATTCCCTACCGAAGGCCATGGCTTCCGCGAAGCGACAAACATCCGGCGCTCCGTCGAGGCGGAACTGTATTTCTACTCGCGGATCTTTGGATTTACTCCGGCGGATTGTATCGCTCCGGTCGAAATCGAAAACCTGTAGCGAAGCAAAAACAAAGAAGAATAGCCGCAGATTACGCGAATTACGCGGATGGGCGCGTAAGAAACCTTTGGATGCGCCCATCCGCGTAATTCGCGTAATCTGCGGCTATTCTTCTTTGTTTTTACTCCGGACGGCGGTACAGATGAACGATCTGAGTTGCCGGCGTTTTGGCGCTCGCGACTTCAATGAAGTTGCGCTGAAGAAATTTCCCCTGGGCGTGCCAGAGCTGATCGCCTTCCTCGGTGATGACCCATCGGATTTTGGGATCGAAACCGTTGAGGTTCGGCCCCCAGTATTCCTCGTTCATTTCGTGCATGAAGCGGCGCATGGGAATGCCCGTCGCCCACACGGCGACGTGAACGATCCGTGTGTTGGTCATCACGAGACTGTTTTCGTCATGCAGGGCCTCCATATCGGCCTTCAGCTTTTGGGAAACCTCGACGAAAGGCGGCATCCAGAAGCCCTGGTTGTGGATTGCCTCGGTATAGAAGAGGTTACGAGTGAATTGCTGATAGATCGGTTCATTGCTTGCGGCAGGAATCGGATCCGGCAGAAAAAGTGGGGCGAGCAGAAACAACGAGTAGGCGCGGTGCTGATCCACCTTCCGTATGATGAAAAAGATAAACATGGCAGCAAACAGCGCAACGGTCGAAGCCAGGATGCTTCCATAACGAACGTTCATCGTGGCCTGACGGTCGTTTTCCAGCATGCCTGGCATGATGACCGGCACAATGTTCGCATAGAGGTTCAGCACATAGAACGCGAAAAGAGCCGAACAACCGGATGCGAGTATTATTGTGGGCCGCCAATACCGCCGACCAACCAGAACCAGGCTGAGCACCATGCCTGCGACGGCGAGCCACAGCACGGCCGAATTCACGCAGTACGCCACATCGATAAAGTACGTCACCGCCGAATCCCACCAATTACCGGCAGTTGGAAAGGTTTTATGTGACGCATAAGCCTCGGCGGAACCGATGCCGTAAGCAAACATGAGCGGGTCATCGAAATAGATCATGTTGAACAGCATCCACAACATCGGTCCGGCCACGGCGGCTCCCGTGAAAAGTATCGTGGAGGCGATCCGCTGTTTTCGGGCAAGAAACGGAACGAGAACGACCATAGTTGCCGCTATCGCCCATCCTTCATATCGGGTGAGTGTTCCGGCGAAAGCCATCAACGACGCCATTGCGAAGGCCTTCCAGCTTTCGTCTTCCGTCCAGCGGACCATGTAATAGAGTAGGCCCGTGGCGCACAGCACCATGAGCGGTTCGTTCTCCGGCGTCGAGAAGAGATAGATCAGCCGGGGATTCAGCGCGAAAAGCAGAAATGCGATCCAGCCCGCCATGCGGGATCCCGTCCACGCGTACCCCGTCCGAAACAGGAAAATACTCGTGCCGATGTAACACAGAACGCTGACGAAGCTTCCGGCGGCTCCATTTCTCCAGAACGCATCGATCCAGACAAAAGGCAGAATCAAAATGTGAGGCAGCGGAAGCCAGACCGTGCCCAGCTGGCGGAGGCCGGGTGTGAGGTTGTCAAAGATACCCCGCGCTTTGTTGACGTGCGCGATGGCATCGATATGGACGAAGGTCTGATCCCGCCAGAGAAAGAACAGGAAAGCATTCACTATAAGGACAGAGGCCAGTACGCCGATAAGAACATCATCCCGGTTCCCGGCAGCCGGACGCATGGTTCGATTGTACCTTTGATTGATGGCTGCGCCCTACCGGGCTTGCATTCGCAGCCGCTCATGTGATTGATGGCTGCGCCCTACCGGGCTTGCATTCGCAGCCGCTCATGGCAATCTTTGCCCAGCAGGGCACGAATTGCCTTCGCCGCGCGCAGTCAGGTCGCGGCTAACTCATTGACGCCAAACTTGTCCAGGTGTGGCATACCCGTTGCTTTTATCCGGCACTGGAGGATGCGATGGCATTGCTGAATATGAATCATCAGTCCAGCCTGCAGGATAGGCTGGAAGAGCTCGAGCGCAGGAATCAGCTGCTCGAGGCCGAGATCGAGCGCCTGCAGATCTACAAGGATTACGCCTATACCGACGCGCTGACCGAAATCCCGAACCGCAGGTTCTACTACGAGAGGCTGCTGCAGGAAGTAGCTCGCGCCCGGCGAAACGGTCACGCTTTGACGCTGGCTTTGGTGGATCTGGACCATTTCAAGGACATCAATGAGGAAGTAGGACATCGCGGCGGCGATCAGGTCTTGAAATTCTTCTCTCAGCTCCTCCGCGTCAACCTCCGCGAGGAAGACATCCTGTGCCGTATTGGAGGCGACGAGTTCGCCATCATCCTTCCCGAAACGACACCCGACCGCGCCGTCGTTTACTTCGAGCGCGTGAAGAAGAAACTCGACCAGATCGAGCTTTCCATCGACGGCCGGGCACGGCTTTCGCTGTCTTTCAGCTGCGGTCTGGCCGCGTTCAAGCCCGAATACTTACCCGAGGACTTGATCGAGGAAGCCGACCATTCGCTGTATTCCGCCAAGGCTCGCGGCCGCAATCGCGTGGTTGCCGCCAGTGCCAGCGCGGCTCTTGTCAGCCGAGCCGTTCACTAGGAACCGCCCTCGTCAAAATAAACCAGGAAATCGGTAGGGGGCGGTGTCTGGCCGAGCTGTCGCAGCAGGGTCACCACCTGCCCACGATGATACGTGGAGTGGTTTACGATGTGCTGCATCATGTGGCCGAGCGAATACTCCCAGCGCTCGCCCGGCGCGTTTTCATAGGAAATACGAGTCTTTACGCGATCGTCGGTGAGCGCCTCGATGAAGGCTTCCTGCCCGCGCTGGATGGTCGCCAGCCGTTCTTCAATGGCCGCCAGATCAGGGAAATCCCCCGTCCCAAACACCTGTTTCGGCGACCTGCCGAGCCAACGTTCAAGCCAGATCCATTCGGCCCACAGAAGATGGACCAGCGTTCCCTGGACCGAGCCATAACTCGTCCCAAGATCGCGCTGGAGAGCCTCCGCCGTCAGAAGCCGCGCTGCGGCGAGGATCCGGCGATTAGCCCACGTGTTATAGGAGAGAAGAAGTCGAATGTCACCGGTGTTCATGTGTCCGGCTCTTACTGTAGCGGCGCTCTAGAAGGTGTGAATGAATTGCCAGGACAGGGTGTTCCCCTCCTGGAACAGGAGGGGTGGCTGCGCCAGTAAGAAAAAGGCGCGAAGCCTCCGAAGCGGCGCAGACGGGGTGGTCATTATGGTAAATGTTGGTGTTCTAACGTTATCCGGAACTGACCACCCCGTCTGCGCCTTCATAAGGAGGCTTCGCAGCATCTTCTTGATGGCGCAGCCTCCCCTCCTCTCCGAGGAGGGGAACACCCTTTCCTGCAATTCATTCACACCTTCATAGAGCGCCGGTTTCGGCGGTCACAGACCGCCGATACAGGAAACGCTTATTTGCCCAGCGCTTTCTTCTTCCAGAGCTCCCAGGGGCGCTCATAACTGCGGTTCTCGCCACTTTCCATGATCTTCCGGGCTTCCTCGGGATCCAGATAAGTGATCTGTCCGCCGCCAAGAGCCATAGTTTGGGCCTGAACCCTGGCGTTCAGCTCGAGATAAACACTGCGGCCGACGGCAAATGGCAATGCCGGACCGACGACCGCCACGCCATGTCCCCGCATCAGAACCGCCGTCTTGTTTCCAAGCGTCTGAGCGAGCGCGTGGCCCTTCTGTGAATCGCTTACCAGCATGTCTGTCATTCCGGCCGTCTTGCGGATATCGAAAATCGGAAGGCCCTCGCCAATAAACCCAGCCATGTGATACATCGGGCGCAAAGGCACCGAGGTCACGCCGAAGGGGATAAGGGATGCCGAGTGGCAGTGCGTTACAGCGTTTACGTCTGGCCGCGCCTTATAGATTTCCCCATGGATAAACCGCTCGGAATACTGGGCACGGCCGTTGGCGTTCACCGCATTGCTGTCGAGATCGTACTCGATGATATCGGCCGCAGTAACGAGTGCCGGCGCCAGCGAGCGCGACAAAAGAAATCGATTAGGGTTTCGATTGTGCCGGACACTGACGTGACCGAAAGCGTCGACGATACCTTCCTGCGCGAGAATTCGGTTTGCCGCAACCAGATCCTCGAGCAGTGTGGGATCGACGGGGCCGGCGGATGCCGGCGTCTGCCGGGCTGTTATCAGGCGGGCGGGACCAAATAAGATGCCCGCCGTCAATAATGTAGATCTTGTCAGAAATTCGCGCCGTGCGAGATACATTGGGCTCTCCTTCGTGAGCCCAATCTTACTCAAATCAACGCGAAGCGGTTAAAGGAATGTTTGGGGCTGAGAACAACGCGGGCTAAAGCCCGCGACGACTTTGGGAACGCGCGCACTCCAAACGGAAAATACGCCTCCCCAGTGTAGTCGCGGGCCTTAGCCCGCGTTTTATTTTACGAGCAGCAACTGTCCGGCGTGAATCGCGGAATTGCGCAGGTTGTTCTTGTCCATCAAGTCGCCGATGCTCAGGCCGAACTTCTGGGCGATGTCCCAAAGGGTGTCCCCTTTGCGGACCTTATACCTGTCTGCTGGGGACGCTTTAGCGGTCTGTACCCTCGGTTTTGCTGCAGTCTTTGAAGCAGCAGCTTTGGCTGCTGCCGTTTTCATCGTGGGAGTATCGAGCGTGAGTTGCCCGAAATACTGTTCGTAACTCTGGTAAACCTCGACGGCAGCCAGGAACTCCGTGTAGAAGTTCATCGAAGCATACCCGAAGAGCGGTCCCCGATAATCTTTGATGATCGTTGTGATGTCCGTACCGACCGCGCCCTGTGCGCGCATCATTCCGCCCCTGCCGTGATTGTAAGCCGTGATGGCGACGGGCCAGGAGCCGAGCGCATCATAGTTACCGCGCAACAGACGGGCAGCGGCCACCGTGGCCTTTGAAGGATCGAGGCGCTCGTCCAGCTTTCGGTTGACGTTCATGTAGAGCCGTCCGGTGCCGCGAGTAAACTGCCAGATTCCGGCCGCGCCCACCTTCGACAACGATCTATTCTCGAATGACGATTCGACAAGCGGCAGCAGAGCGATTTCTACAGGGATATTCTCTTTTGCGAAAATCTCACGGAATGCGTCAACGTATCGGCCAGAACGAATAACGCCATCACGGAAGCGCTCTTTGATTCCGAGCTGGGTATGGACGTTCTCGAACAATTCGTCGAGTGCCGCCGGGGTGAGCGGAACAGAATTCGAGACGATGGTGTCGCGTACCTGCTTTCCGATCGAGCTCAGGTTTTCGGGTGTATCGAGATTGTCGCGAATCTCTTTGAGCGCCCGCTGAACGGTCGAAATCCGCGACCGAACGTCGTCTGGGCTGGCAATGTCATAGATGAGGTTCACATTGATGCGATCGTGGATGATGACGTCCTTTTCGCCGTACTGCGTGTAAACCTTCTTCCAGAACTCAACCCGGCTTTCGAGACCGTCCTTCGGAAAATCCAATCGTTCGGCGAAGGCCGGGGCGGCGAGCGCCAATACTGCAACGATTACTTTTGGAAACCTCAACTTCATGTCCTGTCCACTGCTCCTTGCATTAAGGCTTCTTGCCTTAAAAAACTGGCGGCATTTTACCACAGAGCCATTTGACGCAAGAGCTTTTGAGCCGCAACCAACAGAGGATCCCAAAGATTTCCGTAGGGCGGGGAATAGGCCAGGTCGATTTGCGCCAGTTCATCCACCCGCATGCCGGCCGTGATGGCCGTGGCTGCCACGTCAATGCGCTTTGAAGCTTCACCGTAGCCCACAACCTGGGCACCGATGAGCTTCCGGCTCTCGCGCTCGGCTATCAGCTTGACCCAGATCTTCCGGGCCGTCGGATAGTAAGCAGCGCGGTCCAATGCTTCTATACGCGCCGAAACAACCGGGATACTTTCAGCGGCCGCCTCCCGGGAACTCAAGCCGGTTCGGCCCACGGCAAGGTCGAAGACCTTCAACACCGTTGTGCCGACCGCCCCCAGGAACTTGGTCCTCCGAGCCGCCAGATTGTCGCCGGCAACTCGTCCCTGTTTTGCGGCGACCGTCCCTATATAGTGGAGTATCGGTCGTCGCCGTATCGCACAGTACGTCTCAGCGCAGTTTCCTGCCGCAAAAATCGATGGCACGTTCGTTTCCATATACGAATTGACCGAAATGGCGCCCGTTACACCCGTCTGAATGCCGGCTTCGTGCGCCAGGTCCACGTTTGGGACAACTCCGGTGTCGAGGAGTACCACGTCGGCCGGGGCGATACCCAGGCCGCTGGCGGCTTTCACGCCATTAACCCGGCCGTCGCTTCCGACCAGTGCCAAAACTTTGGCTCCGACCGACAAGATGACGCCAAAACGCTGCAACTCATATTCAATGATCTGAGCCATGTCGTGGTCGATGCCCGGCAGCACCTGAGGCTCCCGTTCGAACAAGTGCACCGTTTTGCCGACCGACTGAAGGCATTCGGCAACTTCAAGCCCCACATATCCCGCCCCGATGATGGCCACCCGCTGTGCCTTTTCAAGCGCTTCATTGATGCGTATCGCATCCTGAAGATCGATGATCGTGAAAACGTTCTTCAGGCCCGTCCCGGGAACATCGGGAAGTTTCGGCTTCACGCCGGTCGCAATCAGCAGCCGCTCGTAGGAAAACTCCACGCGCTCGTCCGTGTCCGAGCGGGTTCCCATCACTCGCTTCCGCGACGGGGAGATTTCATCAATCCGGGTGTTGTTGTGGACTTTGATTCCGCGCTCTTTCTCGAAGGAATCGGGGGTGTACGAGACCAGATCGCTGGACTCCACCATTTTCGCGAAGTAGTAGGGAATGCCGCACGTGCTGTAGGAGATATACGGACTCTTTTCGAGAACAGTGACGTTCAGGCGGGGATCGAGTCGCTTGGCGCGGGATGCTGCCGTCAGTCCTGCCGCATTGCCTCCGATGATGAGGATGTTTTGCATATCGTGCAGACTGTAGCGGCGGTCTATGCCCGCCGGCGATTTCGCCTCTTGCTACGCTGTCGGCGGTCATAGACCGCCGCTACAGTTACAAATATTGTTCCCGCGCTTTGATCCAGGAGTTCGGATCGCTCTCGCCTGTACGCTCGATCGCCAGATGATGTTCGTCGAGTTCAACAACGCGCGCTCGCTCCAGGCCGGAGTCCCGCACCATTTGTTCGAGCTCCCAGCGCGTATACGCGCCCCGAAGCGCCGTTTCAACATGGTGTCGCATCCGGTTACCGTACCGCGCGCTGTGCTCTTCGATGCGTTTTGCCATTTGGAGCCGTCCCGGCCTCTGGAGATCTCGAATCAGAAGAGCGCCTTTCGGCTTCAGCACGCGATTCACTTCACGGAGCACGACAACCGGATCGTCGAAACAGTGCAGCACCGAATCGGAAACAACGAGATCGAAGTAAGCCGTCTTTAACCGCATCCGCCGGGCGTCTCCGACCTGAAAGAACGCGCGCTCGCCCAACTCCCAGGCCGTCGCGGTCTCGCGTGCCCGATCGATCATCAGGGCCGAACTGTCCACTCCAATTGCGTAAAAGTTCTCATTCTGCCACAGGATTTTCAGAGCGATGAGTCCAACACGCGTGCCGACGTCGAGGATCATTCCTCCATCAACCCCCAGACTCACGGCGCGCTGAACGAAGTCGTTTTCAAGCCGCGTGGAATATTCGAGCGCCCGCGAGTCGATGAATGCGTCGACCTGCTCAGGCGTTTCGAGTTCCGAAGATTCGACGCGAGGCGAATGCGTGAGGCGGGAAAGAATGCTCATTTGCTGTCAGCGTCAACACCGTGACCAACCACTTCAACCGGAACCGGCGGTGCGGACCGCAAAAAACGATCGAGCTCTTCCATGAGCATGTTGTGCGCGACCATGTACTTCGCTTCTTTCCAAAACGCGACAACGTTGAAGTAGAGCGCAGCGGCTGCAAGCACGGTATGGACAAAAGCCGGAATGACCCGCGTGTCAACGCCACCCCCCAGGATCATGGTTGCCATTGTGAACAACATGGCCCAGAGGGCCGGTGGGAACACCCTGGCCTTGAACACCTTCGTACGCTGGATGAATTCCTTACCCGAGGGATGATTCGCAACCAGATCTTTCACCTGCTTGCCCGTGCCGATGAAGTAGAACATGGTCATGCTCTGCGCGAGCGTCACAAGAAACGTCGTGAAGAAGCCGAAAAGGAAATGCTGGCCCAGGCCGGTACGGCCCACCATCATGAATCCCATGAAGACCGTGATAATGAAACAAACGATGGAGACGAGTGACGCGGTCAATAACCCAAGCACCATGAACGAAGTTTAGCACGTCAACTCTGGAAGGAACCGGGCTCCCAACTGTAGCGGCGGTCTGTGACCGCCGACAGTTTTGTAATAGAAGGTGTGAATGAATTGAAGGACGCGACGATTCCCCTCCTAAGTTAGGAGGGGTGGCTGCGCCATCAAAAAATGCCGCGAAGCTACCGAACTCTGGCGCAGACGGGGTGGTTCCTCAGCAAACCCTGCAAGCAGAAGTTTCGGAACCACCCCGCCTGCTCGGCCTTTTCTGGAATTTGATGGCCTCGCAGGCACCCCTCCTAACTTAGGAGGGGATTTTCAAGATCACAATACGTTGTGCGTAGGACCCGTTAAATGATCTAACTATTGTAGGGCTCCCGCCAGTATGCTATTACAGTTGCGTGCGTCGGTTAGTGTTTCTCATCTGCACGGTTCTGTTTCTTTCCGCCTGCGGGCACAAGAAAGTTCAGGTCAAAGCTCCCCAGCCTATTTCGGCACCCTCTGTTTCTTCGAATGAGTTGGAAGGCAACGCGTCGTATTACGCCGAACCCTACCACGGCCGGCGTACGGCGAGTGGTGAAATCTTCGATACATATAAGGAAATGACGGCGGCGCATCGGACGCTGCCGTTCAACACGCTCGTCCGAGTGACGAATAAGACGAACGGGCGGGAAGTGGATGTGAGGATCAACGATCGCGGTCCGTTCATCGATGGCCGCGTGATCGACCTGTCGCTTCGCGCAGCGCGCGAGATCGACATGGTGCGCCCAGGCGTGGCGCCGGTGAAACTGAAGGTTCTCAAGGAGGGTCAGGCTGCCCGCACGGTTTATTGCGTGCAGGTCGGCGCATTCGAGAATCTCCGCGCGGCGGAGGTTCTGAAGCAGCAGTTGGAGAAGAAATATCCGGCTGTGACCGTCCAGAGTTTTGCCGGCGAGACGACGATTTATCGGGTGCGTATCGGCCGCGAACCGGACATTCAAGCGGCGCAGAAGCTTGCTGGGCAGCTGAGGAAGGACGACTTCAAACCGTTTGTCGTCCGCGTGAACTGAAAAAACTGTAGCGGCGGTCTATGACCGCCGGCGGTCATAGACCGCCGCTACAGTTTGCTCCCTGCCGGACATCTCGTTCCTCGAATTTCCTCTGGATATCCAACACCAGGTCGTTCTTGTTGCGGCGCCAGGTCGGCGCGACCAGCAGGCCGAAGGGCGCTTCGCCGAACATGCGCTCGATGACGATTCTCGGATCGAGCCGTTCGACGAAATCGCAAAGCAGGTCGAGATATTCGTCATAGCCCAGCACTCGAAACGGCTCGCGCGAATATTCGGCCGCGAGAGCGGTTCCACGAACGATGTGCAAATGATGAATCTTGAGCGCATCCACGCGCGCACGCGACATCTCATCCGCCATCGCCAGCCACTGCTCCCGCGTTTCCCATGGGAAGCCCAGGATCAAGTGCGCCCCGATGTGGATCGACCGGCCGCGCGCCAGTTCCATCGCCGTTAGAAACGCGGCGTAATCGTGCCCGCGATTCACGCGCCGAAGCGTTTCGTCATAGATGGATTCCACGCCAAATTCCAACGACACGAAAGTCCGCTGCGCGATTCCTTCGATCATCCGGATCTTTTCTTCATCCACGCAATCCGGGCGCGTCCCGATCGCCAGTCCAACGACTTCGGGGTGGTCGATTGCATCGCTATAGAGTTGCCGGAGGTATTCAGTCTCCCCGTAGGTATTCGTGAAGGGCTGGAAATAGATGATGAATTTGTTCGCCTGAAATCGCTTCCTGATGTACTCGATCCCTTCACGAACCTGGTCCCGGATGGGATCGGTCTTGACCGCGGAAGGCGGACGAAACGAGTTGTTGTTGCAGTACGCGCATCCGCCCACGGCAACGGTTCCGTCGCGGTTTGGGCAGGTGAATCCCGCATCCACGATGACTTTATAAACGCGCTCGCCGAACTTTTCCTTTAACCAATGGTTGTAACTTCGGAATCGTTCTATCGCCACCGTCGCCATTTTTGTTGGTCGTCGTCGTTACGCCGGCGTTCGTTGTAGTAGACCTCGAACTTCCGTCGCAGGCGGTTGCGCTGCCACCGGTCGTAGCGGTACCTGATGTCGCTGAACACTCGTCCTCCGCGAAGATAAATCAGGCCGCAAAGCATGCCCCCAAGGTGTGCGACATTAGCGATACCGCTGCCGCTGGCCGAGAGCGAGGAGAAGAAGGCCATACCACCAAGCAGCAGAACGAACCATTTGGCGGGGATTGGAAAGATGATGAAGATGATGATTCGATTCGGAAACAGGATTCCGTAGGCTGCCAGTATTCCGTAAATCGCTCCCGACGCACCAATCGTGGTGACGAAAGAACTCGGCGAAAGCAGAACCGACAGAAGTCCGGCCCCGATACCACAGATGAAGAAGAACTTGGTGAACTGGCGGCTTCCCCACAATGATTCGAGTTCAGACCCGAACATCCACAGGCCGAGCATGTTGAAGATGATGTGGAACGGCTGGCCGGTCGCGTGGAGGAAAATGTAGGTCACCAGTTGCCATAGGTGGAAGTTGTGCGTCACCTGGGCCGGGGTAAGACCGAAGTTGGAGATAAAGGAAGGATCGATAAGCTCCACGAAGAACGCAATGACACAGCTGACGATGAGGATCCTGACTGCCGGCGTCCAGGGTCTGAAGCCTAGTCCCGAAAACGTTGAGCGATAGCGTGACACTTTTTTCTGTTCCTATTTGCCTGTTCGCGGACGAATAAACCAACCAGCGTAAAACAAACCTGCCCCGAGTGAGGCAGTTTTCATCAATGGTCCCATCTGGCCAAAATAAAGCAACAACGCTTCGCCGGTTAAAATAAGTCCCAGCAATTGGAGACCCATTGCGGCGTAGTAGCGTATCATCTAGAAATTCTATCATGCGTGGTAGCGTGGTAATCGGGAGTCCGCCGCGAATTACGCGAATGACGCCAAAATGGGCGCATCAAAGGATTCTTGACGCGCCCATTCTGGCGTCATTCGCGGCGGACTCCCGATTACCACGTGACTCGAGAGGTGGATATGGAATTCAAAACGGTCCGCGTTGAGATTCCCGAGGGCGCCAATGTCATCCTGGGCCAAACGCACTTCATCAAGACCGCCGAAGACCTCTATGAAATCCTGGCGGGCTCCTCTCCTCATATTAAATTCGGTGTGGCGTTTACCGAGGCGTCGGGCCCCTGCCTGATCCGGCATGAAGGAAATGATGCCGGCCTCACAAAGGCCGCCGTCGGCATTTTGCAGAATATCGGGGCCGGCCACGTTTTTGCAATCCTTGTTAAAGATGCCTTCCCGATCAACGTGCTCAACTCCGTGAAGATGTGTCAGGAAGTTTGCCGAATCTACTGCGCAACGGCGAATCCGCTCGAAGTCGTCGTAGCGGAAACGGAGCAGGGCCGTGGGATCATGGGCGTGGTCGACGGTTCGTCTCCCAAAGGTGTCGAGCAGGATTCCGACAGAGCTGCGCGCAAAGAGATGCTGCGCAAGTTCGGCTATAAAGTGAAGTGATCCTGGCCTGGAAATTGATTCTTAGCTTCCTCATCGGTTCCATCCCTTTCGCGAAAGTCGCGATGCTGGGCACAGGAATCGATATCACCAAAGTCGGTTCGAAGAATCCCGGGTTCAACAACGTCCTTCGCGTTTCCAGCAAATGGCGAGCGGCGATCGCGCTGGTCGGTGACATCTCCAAGGGTTTCATTGCGTTGTGGCTGCTCTCGGGTGAATGGCTCGTCGGTATTGCTTCGGTCATAGGGCACTGCTGGAGCCCGTTCCTCAAATTCAACGGCGGTAAAGGTGTGGCGACTACCGTCGGGGTGCTGCTCTTTCTCGAGCCGCGGATCACGCTGATTTGTCTGCCGCTTTACCCGGTGCTTCGCTTCGTCGGGCGGAAGGCGGGCTGGAAACAGGAAGGCGCGATTGCATCGCTTTCGACGATGCTCCTGATCTCCATTTTGGTGGGAGGTTACGCTTACGTCCTGCTCGCCATTGTGTTCATCCGGCATATCCCCAACCTGCAGGCGATGAGGAATTCGCAATAGCCAAAAGGACTTCAGCCGCGTAATTCGCGTAATCCGCGGCTGAAGTTTTCTGTTCAGGGACGATCATGGCATCAAGATGCGGATAGCTCCCGGCAGGATGGATACCTCAATGGGCAGGCGTCCGAGGGGTTCACCGTCGATCTCGATCAGAGTGGTTTCAAGGGAATCTGCCTGAACGTGTTTCACCCGATAAGATTCCACCTTGGAATGGGTGTAGATTCCGCCGTTATAGAGCACCGGCAGACCCCTCACGAGCTCCCACAACGACAGGTATTTGATTACGGTGAGATCGAGCATTCCGTCTTCGATGGAGGCGCCGGGGCAGATCCACATTCCAGCGCCGTGATACTGCCCATTGCCGACGGCGACGTTGGTGATTTTTGCCTCGACTGTCTTCGAGTTATCCAGGCGGAGCGTAACCGAATTGCCGGGAAAGGCCAGTGCGGTCCGGATTGTGGCGATCAGGAATGCGATCTGCCCACCGAGCGGCTTTCTGGACCGATTGGCTCTCGCTGCCACCAGGCCGCCCATTCCAAAGCTTGTAATATTGACCGAATAGCGGAGCGCGCTCGTGCCATCCATTCGGGTGTAACGCACTTTCATGATGTCGATCAGCCGCGGCGCGCCGCTGTGAATGACCGATGCGGCAGTTCTCTCATCGGGCGGCAAATTCAAAATCCTCCAGAAGTCTGAGCCGGTTCCGCGCGGGACAATCCCGAGTGTTACCTCGTTCGAGATCAAGCGCTCATTCTCGAAGAACCCATTCACGACCTCATTGATGGTTCCATCGCCTCCGACGGCAATGATGGTTGTTGCACCACTCCTGATCGCATTCGCCGTCAGTTCGATCCCGTGTCCGGGCGCCCTGGTCTCCAGCGTCTCGATTTTTCCCGGCAACTGCATCCGCACTCTCGCCCAGGTCTCCGCAGTTCTTCCACGCGCAGATTCCGGATTGAGAATCGCGACCGTTCTTGTCATCAGTATTTCGGTGTGACGCCCAGACTCCAGAGGAGGAACGAGTCGATGTCCGCCGCTTGTTCGATGGTTTTGGCGGTGTTGCTCGCGCCGTGACCTGACTTGGTATCGATTCGAATCAGCACTGGATGGACCCCTCCCTGTCCGTGTTGGAGCGCCGCGGCATATTTGAAGGAATGAGCGGGAACGACACGGTCGTCATGATCCGCGGTTGTGATGAACGTGGCAGGATACTTTGTCCCTTTCTTAATGTTATGTATCGGCGAGTAAGCTCGCAGCACCTTGAACTCCGCTTCGTTGTCGCTCGAACCGTAGTCGGCAACCCAGTTCCAGCCGATCGTGAACTTGTGGAAACGCAGCATGTCCATCACACCTGCCTGCTGGATGACAACCTTGACCAGATCCGGACGCTGATTGGCGAGCGCACCGACCAGCAGACCGCCATTCGAGGCGCCCTGGACCGCGAGCCGCGTAGATGATGTGTACTTTTTGGCGATCAGATATTCGGCCGCGGCAATAAAGTCGTCGAAGACGTTCTGCTTCTTCAGCTTTGTTCCGGCCTCATGCCACTTCTCGCCGTACTCGGCGCCGCCGCGGATGTTAGCCGAGGCGTAGATGACTCCCTGCTCGAGAAGCGCCAGCCGCAGCGGACTGAATGACGGCGGAATGGTGTTGCTGAATCCGCCGTACCCGTACAGCAGAGTGGGATTGTTGCCGTCGAGCTTCAGTCCCTTTTTGTGCACAAGGAACATCGGGACACGCGTGCCGTCTTTGCTCGTGTAGAAAACTTGTTTCGTCTCGTAATCGGTGGACTTGAAGTCCGGAATCTCGGGCATTCGAAACAACGTGGACCTGCGTGTAGCGATGTCGTAACGGTAAATCGAAGGCGGCACATTGAAGGACTGGAAGGTATAGAAGATGAACTTATCGTCATGCCTCCCGCCGAAGCCGGACGCAGTCCCGAGTCCCGGCAGCTTGATTTCGTTCTCGAGTTTTCCGGTGAGATCATAGACGTAAGCACGGGTCGTGACGTCTTTCAGGTAGCTCGCGAAGAGTTTGCCGCCGGCGGTGCCGACACTTTGGAGCGGTTCAGGTTTTTCGGGCAGCACGACCTTCCAGTTCTTTTCTTCGGGTTTCTTTGGATCGATCAGAACGACCTTCCAGTTCGGTGCCTTCCTGTTGGTCTGGATCAGAAATTTGGCGCCGATGTTGTCGATCGCATAGTAGTGGTCGTCACCGATCTCGGGAATCAAAGGAATCCACTTTTTGTCGGTCTTCGCGGCGTCGCGAACGAAAAGGGCTTCCCCCTCCTTGCCTTTACCTCGATCGGAAATGTACAGGATGGCAAAACGTTCGTCTTCGGTCGTCTGGACCTGATGGAAGCGCTGCGGGTTTGTCTTGTCCTGATAAACCAGTTCGTCCTCCGCTTGTGGTGAGCCGATACGGTGGTAATAGACTTTGTGATCATCGTTAGACGACGTCAGTTCCTTCCCCTGCGCTGGAGCATCGTAGCGGCTGTAGTAGAAGCCATTTCCCTGCCACGCAAGGTCTGAAACCTTGACCCATTTCAGCAGGTCGGGCAGAGTCTTCCTTCCGGCGATCTCCATCACGTGCACGTCACGCCAATCGGATCCGCCCTGCGAAATGCCATATGCAAAGTATTTACCGTCTTTCGAGAGGGCAAATTCGGCAAGCTGTGAAGTGCTGTCCGCCGAGAACGTGTTCGGATCGATCAGCAGTTCCGGCGTTCCTTCCAGACCTTTCTGCATGTAGAGCACGCTCTGGTTTTGAAGGCCGTCGTTCTTGCTGAAGAAGAAATGTCGGCCGTTTCTGAAGGGAGCGCCGTACCTGGGATAGTTGAAGAGTTTTTCGAGCCGCGCCTTGATTTTGGAACGAAAAGGAATCTTGTCGAGGTATTTGAACGTGACCTTGTTCTCTGCCTCGACCCATTTCATGGTCTCGGGCGCATTGTCGTCTTCCAGCCAGCGGTAGGGGTCCGGGACCTTCACACCGAAGTAAGTGTCGACGTGATCGACTCGTCTTGTGTTGGGGTATTGAAGTTTTTGAGCCATAGGTGATGATTATCTGAACGCGGGCTGAAGCCCGCGACTACAATTGGGCGTCAACTTTTCAGCCTGAATGTAGTCGCGGGCTTTAGCCCGCGTTCGTCCGGCGGTCATAGACCGCCGCTCAGTCGAAAGCTATAATGAGTTGCGCTTTATGAACAAGGCCGCGTTCTACGACCTGGACGGCACACTATTGTCCTGCAACCTCGTCACGACTCATGCGTACTATGCCCGCAACGAGCGCTCGCTGCTGAAAAGCGTCTACCAGATTACGAAAGTTGTGTTGAGCGTGCCGCTTCTCTTCGGGCTCGATCTGTATTCGAGGTCCCTCTTCAATGTCTTTGCGTTCCGTGCCTATCGTGGAATGCATCGCGACCGTCTCATTGGCCTGGCCGACGATCTCTTCGAGGTGACGCTCAAACCATCGATCTTTCCGGGAGCCGAGGCCCTGATCCACAGGACCCGCAATCTGGGTTACCGCAACGTCCTGGTCACCGGCACCCTCGACTTTACGATACGCCCGATCGCGTTGCACTTCGGCATTGAAGAAGTCATTTGCAACCGGCTCGAGTTCAGGAACCATGTCGCTACCGGGCGGGTGCTTCCACCGCTGCTGGCCGAAAACGAAAAGGCGAACAGTATTCGCCAGTATGCCGTGCAGAAAGGCATCGAGCTCAATGATTCCTGTGCCTTCTCCGACAGCTCGGCCGACGTCCCGATGCTCAATACTGTGGGCTATCCCGTCGCGACGAATCCCACGCGCAGACTTCGCCGTATAGCCCTGCAGAACCACTGGCCGATTCTCGAACTGCGCGAAACTTCTTCGAAATTCCCGCCGTTCCTCAGGCCAGCCAAGGCCCTCTGATGAAATCGCTAACCACCTGGCGATGGAATGCCGTTCGCGGCGAATACGAAGAGGGGGATCCGCCGCCTCTCCGAGGAACCGGCGAGATCTCTGCAATCGAGGCGTTCAGCAATGGGACAACGCTGCTTCTCGGCGGCACCGGTTTTGTCGGCAAGGTTTTGCTGGCGATGCTCCTCGATCGATTCCCGGAATTGAAACATCTGGTCGTACAGGTACGCCGCAAAAAGAACCTGTCCGGTGAAGAGCGTTTCTATTCCGAGGTCCTGCAATCGCCACCATTGCGTACGATCGTCGAGCGTATCGGCGGTCAGGACGTCATTCGGCAGAAAGTCCGGGTCGTGGAAGGCGATCTGGACCAGCCTCTCTGCGGCATATCCCTCGAAGAGCTCCAGCAGCTCAAGGGGAAGGTTGATGTTGTGGTGAATCTGGCCGGTGTCGTCGATTTCGATCCGCCGGTAAGTGAATCGATTGAGCCGAACGTTTACGGCATACAGCACGTCATCGAACTGGTGAAATTGCTCGGCGCGAAACTGGTTCACGTCTCGACTGCGTATGTGGCCGGCAAGAAAAACGGGCGCATCTCCGAAGACATTCCGATCGACGGTTACTTTCCGTTCCGTGGCGAAGACGGAGACCAACGGCGTTTCACTGTAGCCCGGGAGTTGGACTGGTACGAAGAGTTCATTGAAGAAACGCGCCAAACCCGGACCAGCAACCCGCGCCCCCTTCGCGAGCGGTTGCGCGAAGGGGGCATGAGCCAGGCAGAGCACTGGGGCTGGACGAACACGTACACATATACGAAGAGCATGGGCGAGCAACTGATCGCGCAGACGCCGGGGCTGATGTACGCAATCGTCCGTCCTGCGATCGTCGAATCGTCGCTCCGGTTTCCCTTTCCTGGTTGGAATGAAGGCTTCACCACATCTGCGCCGCTCGTGCTGATGGGCGGCGATGGCGTGAAAGGCTGGCCGGTACAATACGGCCCGCTCGAGATCATCCCTGTCGACCTGGTGGCGGCCGGCATTTTAATCGTGACCGCCGCAGTCTTATGTGGAAAGAACAAGCGCGTCTATCATCTTGCATCGGCAGATGAGAACCCGATCATGCTGCCCCGGCTCGTGGCGTTCCTTGGAATGAATTCACGGTACAAGCACAAACATAAGAAGAGCGGCAGCCGCGTAGCGAACGTATGGAAAGCATATGTGGAAACACAGGTCATTACGGACAAATCGCTGCAATCCCGTCGTGCCCGGCTGCATCGCGGCCTCGATGTGATCCACGCCGTGCTGACGCTCGGCAAGACGCTTTTCGGTCCCGACAAGGTCGGTCCTTACCTCAAGCGCCTCCGCGACACTCGCCGGCAGATCCGCCAGCAGGAAGTCACGCTCGACAAGTTCCTTCCATTCATGTTTCACAACACCTTCATCTTCGAAACCCGCAACATTCGAGAAGCCACGCGCATGCTCACCAACGAAGACTTGAAGCGCCTCAAGTGGGAGCCCGAAACCATCGACTGGGCCGACTACTGGGTGAACATTCACACGAAGGGAATCGAAAAGTGGATCCGCCCGATGTTCGCCGCGTCGCGAAAAATGGGGTCGTAAAACAAATAAATTCGGGGACAGACGCATAAATCACCTAATTACGGTAAATCGCCGTTGATTCGTAATTAGGTGATTTATGCGTCTGTCCCCGAATTTATTTGTTTTACGACCCCATTTTTCAGCAGCAGAAACACCTCATCGGCCCATGACCCTCGCTGAAGATGCGGCCCTCGTTGCCGACGAGAGTAATTCCGAGGACGCGGCCATCCTGGAGCCTCAGGGCCAGTGCGGCTCCCGTTAACCCGGCGGAATCCGTACCCGGGTCGAAGTCGATCGATCCTTCGATGCGGTGGAGGCCTGGAATCGGCAAGCCGGAGCCCTCAACGACGCCTTGATATCGGCTAATGCGATAGCCTACCTGGCGTAACACCTGTCCGTTCAACATCAGCTCTCCGACACCGGCGCTCTCTTCGACGAGTTTCATCATGCGCCTTATTCTAACCCGTGAAGCCGAAGGGCTGATCATGGCAGAATGAGGCAATGCCAACGAATCATCCTGTAGCTGTTCCTGATTTCATCTACGGCACCGCCTGGAAGGAAGGTCAGACGGCCGCCCTTACAGAGCTCGCTCTTCGGACAGGCTTCCGTGGCATCGACACGGCCAACCAGCGGCGGCACTACTTCGAAGCCGGCGTCGGTGAGGGCTTGGCTGCTGCCTACCAGGCTGGGGTTGTCACGCGCGCGGATCTTTTTCTGCAGACGAAATTCACATATCAGCCCGGCCAGGACCACCGGCTGCCGTACGACCCCGAGGCTGACCTTTCGACTCAAGTGGCTCAGTCGATGGCCAGCTCGCTCGAACACCTCGGTACGGACCACGTCGACTGCTATGTGCTGCACGGGCCAGCTTCAGGCTATGCCTGGACCGACTCAGATACCGAAGTCTGGGCCGCAATGGTAAAGGAGCGGGATGCCGGGCGCACGCGTCTGCTCGGCGTGAGCAACGTTTCGCGGCGGCACCTCATGCAAATGACGGCCGTCCACTCCGAGACTCCTGCGTTCGTTCAGAATCGCTGCTACGCCCGGCTCGGCTGGGATCGCGATGTGCGATTGTTTTGCAAAGATAGAAACATCATGTACCAGGGCTTCTCTCTGCTGACTGCCAATCCGGAAGTGCTGCGCCACCCAGTGGTGGCCGAAATTGCCGCACGTAACAAAGTCACCCCGGCCCAGATTGTTTTCCGCTTCGCGCAGTCCGTGGGGATGCTGCCGTTGACCGGCACGTCCAGCGCCGAGCACATGAAACAGGACCTGGCGATCCGCGACCTGGCCGTCTCCGCAGACGAGGTTCTGGCGATTGAGTCGCTGGCTGGGTGATCGTCGAGCATTCGCTGCTTCCTCACAGAACTTTGGCTACGATAACTGTGCAGTCGTCATTCGGAAACTTGCCGGCGAACGCCTCGACTTCGTTCAGAATCCGATCTCTCATGTCCTGTGCGGGGAGCGTGATACCTCCCAGGATCGCAGAACGCAGGCGCCCTTCGCCAAACTCCTCGCCACTTGCGTTTGTCGCTTCTGTGATGCCGTCTGTGAAAAGAATCAGAGTGTCTGACGGGAAGAGTTGAATGGTGTCCTGCGGATAGACTGCCTCCGGCAGCGGACCGACCACCGGGCCACCAACCTCCAGTCGTTCGAATGCGCCCGATCGCGCGAGCAGCGGGGGATTGTGGCCGGCATTGACGTAGGTCAGGGAGCGGTCGGTGTCGTCATAAACCGCATAAAACAGAGTGATGAAGCGGCTGCTCTGTTTGGAAGCGTGGATCAGCCGATTGAGGTGTCCCACGAGCTGACCGACAGCTATGCCGTATACCGGCGAATAGGTCTGAAGTCTGCCCTGCAAGCTCGCCATCAGCAGGCCGGCCGAGACACCCTTGCCCGAGACGTCTGCAATGGCAATGGCGAGCCTGCGGGACGCGATCGGAATGAAGTCGTAGTAATCGCCGCTCACGTCTTGTGCGGCTTTGCAGATGCCGGAGTAGTCCAGGCTTTCGACGCGCGGCAGCGTGCGCGGAAACATCTGGGACTGAACCTCCTGCGCCATTTCGATCTGATACCTCGCGGCCATGTCGGCCACGGATTGTCGAACACGCGCGACAGCGTCCCGCAGTCGAGTACGATTCACAGGCTTCAGCAAGTAATCAATCGCATGCAGCTCGAAGGCGGAAATCGCATAATTATCGAAGGCAGTACAAAAAATGATTCTGGGACGCGGAGGTTCAAGCGCCCGCGCAACCTCCAGCCCCGAGCTGCCCGGCATCTGGATGTCCAGAAAGACGAGGTCGGGCCGGAGATCCGGAATTCGCTGAAGTGCTTCCTGGCCGTTTTCCGCTTCACCAACGATTTCGACGTCACCGAATGAGCTCAACAAATGACGCAGGCGCTCTCGCGCTCCCCGCTCATCGTCGACCAGGAACGTCCGGATCATGCGCTAAGGGTACACCGATTGGGATAGACCTGAAATCGCCGTTCGTGATAAGAATCGACGCTACTCTCTCCAAGGAGCCGAATATGACGAATCGGAACATGCGTCGGGAAATTCTAAAGGGAGGCCTGGCATTCGCCGGACTCAGTGTCTTCGGTATACCGGAATGGGTGCTCCCCGCCCTCGCGCAAGGCGAGACGCTCGTGCCCTTCACCGACATTCCTGCGAACGCGAACTTTACGCCCGCCCCCGACCGGCGAACCTTCGATCTTCGCAAGCTCGACGGTCCGTTCACACCGAAGGATCAGTTCTTCACGACCCAGCATTACGGGCATCCTGAAGTCGATCCCGCAACCTTTCGTCTCAAAGTTACGGGATTGGTGGACCGGCCAAAGTCGCTGTCACTCGATGACTTGAAGAAGATGGGTAATGCGGAGCTCATTGCCGGCTTCGAGTGCTCGGGAAATCGTCGTCCCCTGCAGGGTCTCTCCGGAAACGGGCGATGGAACGGCGTTCCGCTGAAGACGGTTCTCGATTCGGCGGGCGTCAAGTCCTCAGCGCGGGAATTCGTGTTCTTCGGCGCCGATCACGGCGAAGAGGAAGTTGAATTCAGGACACAGAAGTACAAACTGGACCAACAATTCGGCCGCAGCCTGAACCGCGAGAAAGCGATGTCCGGGGATCCGTTCCTGGCCTGGGCTCTGAACGGCGAACCGCTCACACGTCACCAGGGCTCGCCGCTTCGACTACTCGTCCCTGGCTGGTACGGAGTGTGCAACGTCAAATGGCTGTCCCAGATCCATCTCCAGGAAGATCAGTACCTCGGCAAATATCAAGCGCGCTGGTACCGGACGGTGAAGGGCGAGATGATCGACGGCGAGATGAAGTGGAACGAAACTGCGGTTACGCACATGCAGTTGAAGTCGTTCATAGCGCGCGTCACCCGCGACGGCAGCCGGTACAAGGTGCTCGGGGTCGTGCTGAACGACGGGACGCCGCTCAGGACCGTCGAAGTCCGCGTGGATGATGGCCCGTGGCAGCCGGCAACGATGGATCCCTCCACCAAGAGCAAGTATTCGTGGAAGCTTTTCACTTATGCCTGGGACGGCGCCACGCCTGGCGAGCACACGCTCGTCTCGCGCGTGACCGACGCCAATGGAAAAGTGCAGCCGACCGAGCAGGAACTGGAGAACAAGAAATCGTTCCTCGAGGATAACTCGCAGCACCCGCGGAAGGTGATGATCTCTTAAACGTGGGCTAAAGCCCGCGACTACATTGGAGCGTCAACGTTCCGCCTGAATGTAGTCGCGGGCTTTAGCCCGCGCTTGTCCCGAATTACTGCTTCTGGACGAACGGGCCAACCTCGGGTTTCCCCTGCGTGTTCGCGAGTGGACCGAGCTCGGCTGCAACGCCCCGGGCGATCGCGGCAGTCTCGCTGCCGGCCTGGAAGCACGTGAAGTCCGGCCGATCGCGCCACGCCAGCGGGCCGCACAGCCGCACACCGGCCTTGAATGCGGCGTCGTGAACGATGTTGATCGCCCGCTCGTAATCCGGCGTACCCTGCCGATAACCCGAGAAGTTACCCAGATCCCCACTGGCTGCGAAAACGGCTGTTACGCCTGGGACCTTGGCGATTTCGTCGGCGTTCTTGAGGCCCTCGAGGGTTTCGATCATCAGGATCAACACAACATTGTCGTTGATCGTCTGTCGATAACCGCCCGGCACTCCACCCCACATCGAGGCGTCGAACGCCTGGCCGCCGCCATTGCTGCGCCTTCCGAGAGGTGGAAAGTAAGTCCAGTTTCGCGCTTCGATTGCTTCGGCGAGGGTGTCTACGGTTGGCACTACCACAACTAGAGCGCCGGCATCGAGCGCATGCTGGATCTCGCGCTCATCGGTGTATGCGACGCGTACGCCCGGAACGGCCTTCGCAGTCGGCAGGTTCGCCACATGCGGGCTATCGGCCCCCAGTCATGCTGATCGTGCTGCATCTCCGTCCAGATGAAATCGTAGCCGGCATTGGCCATCGCACAATACGTGGCCGGATCGGTGGCGCTGAAGAGGGTGCCGCCGGTGACTTTGCCGCCCTGCATCATCTTGAGCTTGACGGGATTCCAGATCTTCGAGCCCTTTGGAGCATCGAACGCGGTTCCGTACTTCCAGGCACTGGCGTCGAACGGCCCCGTATTTACAGCACCCGCCGGCGCGACCATTCGGGCGTTGCTGTCCTTGCCCGCCGGAGCCGCCAGCGGGAATGTCGTCGTCCCTGGCGCCGCGTTATTGGCGTAGGGATCGGCGTTTGGGCCCGCTTGGCCCCCGCGGGGCGCCTGGGCCGGTTGGGCTGGCCGCGGCGCGGTGTTTTGTGCCTGGAAACCAAATGCGACGATCCCCAAAGCCACGCAAACTGCCACTGACAAGAGCAGGTGCTTCATATTTATCCTGTGATCCGATTGGCTTGCGCATCGGAGAATATGCGCCTCCATTGTCGGCTGTCAAACCCGAAAGAGAACGCGGGCTAAAGCCCGCGACTACATTCATGCCGAATGTTGATCCCGACCAACCCGGGGCCATGCCGAATGTTGATTCCCAAATGTAGTCGCGGGCTTTAGCCCGCGTTCTCTTGCATTCCGGGCCAGTCTTCAATAAATTGCCTTCTGGACACTGGGAGGCTGAAATGAAAACGTTGCTCAAAGCGGCTGTTGTGATCGCCGTGGTTGCCGCCATCGCACCATCGCTCGCGGCGCAGTGGCCGCCTCATCCGACTACTGGAGTTCCCAGAACGCCTGACGGAAAACCGGATCTAAACGGCCGTACGCCGAGAAACCCTGACGGTAAGCCGGATCTTTCCGGAATCTGGCAAACTCCTCGAAACGCCCTCGGGCCGGTCAATGCCGGGCAGCCCGCCGCAGGCGTTCCGCCGCCTCCTCCCCTTCCCCCCGACGGAATTCCCATCGCTACGTTTGGGAACGCCGGTTCAGGGTTCAAGGATGGGCTTCCTTATCAACCGTGGGCTGCCGAGCTCGTGAAAAAGCGTATGGAGGACAACAGCAAAGACAATCCCGACGCGCATTGCCTGCCAATGGGTTTCTTGCAATTTCACAATCATCCCGAACCCCGGAAGATCATCCAGACTCCCGGAGTCCTCCTCATCATTTACGAGGCCAACAGCGGCCTCAGGCAGATATTCACGGACAGCCGGTCTTTGCCCGACAAAGACGCTGAACCCTGGTGGTACGGGTATTCGATAGGAAAGTGGGAAGGAGATACCCTCGTCGTGGAGACCACGGGGTTCATTGACAATATATGGCTGGATGTTCGAGGCAGCCCGATGACGAATGCCGCGAAAGTGACAGAACGGTTCCGCCGTCCAAACTACGGAAATCTGGAAATCGAGATTACGGTCGATGATCCGAAAGCGTATACCAAACCGTGGACCGTCAAAGTGAACCAGCGTATTATGCCCGACACGGAATTGATCGAGTTTATCTGTGAGGAGAGGGACGCCACGCACTATGTGGGTGGGAAGTAAACACTCAGACTACGGAAGGCAAATATGAAAATCAGCTCGCCGTTCGTTTTCGCATTGGCTTTCGGTTTGATCCTGGCCGCTATTACTTCCGGCCCGGCCCTCGCCCACCATTCGTTCGCCGCGCAATACGACCGGAGCAAGCCGAATACGATTACTGGTCCCGTAACGAAAGTCGAATGGATAAATCCGCATGCTCGCTTCTTCATGGACGTGAAAGATGAGGCTGGTAAGGTCGTGAGCTGGGAAATCGAGCTCGGCCCTCCTGCTGGTTTGATGCGGCGCGGCTGGACGAGGAACTCCCTGAAGGTTGGAGAATCGGTCACCGTGAATGGCTTTCTTGCCAAAGATGGTTCTAATCTCACCAATGCCCAAACCGTGACGCTCAGCGATGGACGAAAAGTGTTCGCGGGATCGTCCTCGGAATCGAACCCATAGGTGGCGGGGCAGGGATAAAGCCGCAGATTACGCGAATTACGCGGATGGGCGCATCGAAAGGTTTTTAAGCGCCCATCCGCGTAATTCGCGTAATCTGCGGCTTTATCCTTTACCCCTTCATCGGGCTGATCTCGATATCGATATTCTCGTCTCTTTGAAGCTGCTCCAGGCGTTGGCGCAGGCTATTGATGTTGGTTCGAGCAGGTACGGCAACGTTGGCTTCAAGCTGAAAGAGGGGCGTGCCGCTCATCGGCGCGGAGTAGGTTTTGGTTTCCATCGACTCGATGTTCACACCCAGGCTGCTGAGCACGCCGCTGATCTGGTAGACGACACCCGGATGGTCCATGCATGTGGCCGTAAGCTTGTACGGGAGAAAGAACTCCGCCGTTTTTCTCGCCGACGGTGTCTTGATGGCGACGGAGAGCCCGGTCTCGTTTTCGATCCCACGATATTCGCTGGAAATTTTGGAAAGGCTGCCACTGTCGCCGCTGATCAGGATGATAACGGCGAACTCGCCGCAAAAAACCGCCATCTTGCTGTCATCGATGTTGCAGCCGCGCCGGGAGATAAACTCCGATATTTTTTCAACCAGGCCGACTTGATCCGGCCCGATCGCGGTCAAAATCACATGATCCTTTTCTGCCATATTTGTCCCTGCTGATGGCCCTCCATCATACGCGAATTCCCTGCAGGCATCAGTTGATTCGGATGTTGACGCGGCCGTTCCTGAGGCGTAAAACGTTCTGTACCGAGAGGATACCCATGAGAAGAACTGGAATCGCGCTAGTCATTCTCACTGTTCTGGCGTTGCCTTGTGTGGCACAGACGCCGCCCGAATGGAGCGGTTATTACACCCTTGCCAGCGGCAAAGACCTGGGAATCTTCAAGCCGTTGAACCGGTGACCGCAGAAGATCCGAAGGCCCTGGCGAAGCCGTACACTTACACCCGCTATTACGAAAAGCTCGACACTGACATCATGGAAGATGTCTGCGAGGAGTGAGCAGCGCCGCTACAGCCGCCACGAACTCAGTTTCGGGATTTTTCCAAAAAATGAAGAGCCGTACCTTGTAGAGTCTTGCCTGTGAGGTGTCCATGCCCTATCGACTGGCGATTACGATTGCCGGCGCGGTATCACTCGGAAGTTTTGAAGCCGGAGTTCTTTACGAAGTAGTCGATGCGTTGGGTCAGCACAACCAGACTGCGCCGCCGGACGAGCGCGTTTATATTGATGTACTCACCGGCGCCTCGGCGGGCGGTGTAACCGCAGCCGTTACGGCGCAGAGTCTGCTCTACACCGCAGGGCAGCTGGCAGATCCTTACAACAATCCGTTCTACAATTCGTGGGTTGTGAGCCTGGACATCAACGGCTTGCTTCCCCTGGGCAGGAGCGAGTCCGCGGATCAGTCCATATTCTCTTCAGACTACGTGAACAGCCTCGCCCGGCAGTTCCTTCTCGCGCGATACGCGCAGTCGCCGCCGCCGCCGGTATCCCATCCTGCTCTGACTCCCTCGGGATCTGTTCGTCTCGGACTCACGTTATCGAATCTGAACGGTGTTGATTTTGCGCGCCCGCTCTTGAGTGGCGGAACATTCAACTACACGCAGTTTCAAGATCAGATCGAGTTTTCGCTCGATGCCAAGACGGACCAATCGGTCACGTGGACGCGCATTGCGTATGCCGCTGTCGCCTGCGGTGCCTTTCCGTTCGCTTTCCGGCCCGGCAAACTGACACGGGACATCAAAGACTATACCTCCCAGTTTGTAGCTCCATGGCCGGCACCGAACCGGGACTTCACCTATTCCGACGGGGGCATCTTCCAGAATCAGCCGCTTGGCCTTGCCAAGAAATTCGTCGACTCGCTCGATAAGCATCAAAATTCGGATAGTCGTTCCTATCTTTTTGTGTCGCCGAGGCCCGTCAATCCGACACTCAGCACCATCAGCGCCGACAAAGCCGTTTTCAAACTCATGCTTGGCGCGCTGGTCAATGCGATCTACAACCAGGCGGGGTTCCAGGATTGGATCGAGGCGGAGACCATCAACGACTCGCTGAGCCTGCTGAACCGGCGTGCCACTGAGCTGAAGCGCTTATTTGAGAACGACATCCTTAAGGCATCCGACGTCCAGGGCCTGGCTGGCCAGCTGCTCGATCAGTTCCAACTCACCAAAGCGGAGCTGGACGGCGCCCGGACGCAACTCCGTGCACAATTCAGTCCGGAATACACACAGCTTTCAGCGACCAAGGGTGTACCAGCAGCTGACGTCTGGATCGACAGTGTCCTCATCCTCGAGCTGGCGGCCGACCTTCATGAGAAGGACGAAATGTACATTTACCAAATTGCGTCAGACCCGAAGGATCTTGCCGGCGCCGGCTTCTTTGCGTTCCTCGGATTCCTCTACCGTGGTTTTCGCGACCATGACTACGATCTGGGCCGGCAAAAGGCGCAGAGCTTTCTGAACTTGATTGATCAAATTTCCAAAGGCAAACTGCCGAAACTTCGCTTCACACCCAAACCTATCCATCCGGTTCAGCCCACTCCTCCCGGAGGTTTCACTCCGGCGATGATTCCGAAGCCAAACCGCAAAAAGCTCTACGAAGCGCTTTCACAGGCAGTCGACAATGCGCTCATCCAGGAAGGACTGACTGGACTGAAGTCGATTGTACGTAAGAGCATCGAGACGTTCTACACCGACGGCAAGATCAAGCAGATGCTCGACCTGTGAGTGCCCAAAATTGCGGCGTTCTGCTGAAATATCGGCAGCAATCTGGGCATAAGTGAACAATCCGAGAACCGCGGAACGGATGAATCGGTTCGTTAGTAACGCTTTATTCGAATGGAAGACCCTCTGAGCGGATTGGTAAGTCATGTGCTCTTATCGACGCCATGATAACCACCATTAACTCACCAACAAATCCTCGCTGCGAACCTCATAAACGCGTAGGGGCCGATGCCGGCCCTTACGTCCTCTCGCCCGAGGAGTGGTTATGACTGACGGACTCTTAATTGCAATTTTGATTTTCCTCGGATGGCTCCTGATTTTCGGCGTCGCACTTATCCTGGATGGCGGGCGCCGGCTGATGAAAGGGTGAGGCGACAATGATCTACCTGTTTAAAGTCTATGCGCTTGTTGCGATCTCGATTTTTTCAGCCACTGGCGTCGTGTATGTGGCGTTGGCGAGCCTCTCGACACTGATGCCTTCATTCCAACGTCTTCGCGCAGGGAGGCTTCAATGATTATGATTGAGCTTCAGTACGATGCATACACCCGCACGTTCAAACCGCTGGACAGCGAAGCCGGCGAACTTTTCGAACACAGCGGGGTATATCTGGCCGTTATTCCGGACTCCGGCGCCGAACCGTATATCGAAACTATTGATCTCCGCCGTGCCGGCATTGCCCACGCCTGACCTCAGGAATGGTTTTGGCCCCGCTGGCGATTGATGAACCGGACAAGGCTGGGAACGGACCAGCCTGGAAGCACCTGGGCGAAAAGCACGAAAAGGCGGTTGAGGAACCCAGGCACGACAACGTGTTTGCCGCGCATGGTTTCCACGTAGGCAATATGCGCGGCTGCCTGGGCTGTCATGCCGGAGTCTTGCCGCTTCTCGCCGATACCGGCGCGGGAACGGAATTCGGTCTGGGTGACGCCAGGACAGAACACGGTGACACTGACGCCCGTTCCCTTCAGTTCGTTTTGCAGCGATGACGAGAACGAGAGCAGAAAAGCTTTGCAGGCACCGTAAACCGACTGAAATGGAACGGGGGAGTAGGAATAAACCGATGCAACGTTCAGGATCCTGCCGCTGCGGCGCGAGAGCATCGGTGGCAGCACGGCCTTGATGAGCCGGAGTGCAGCCGTGAGCTGGACGTTCAGCAGCTGGATGTTCTGTTCGATATCCGTGGAAGCAAAGTCGCCATGGATGCCGAAGCCGGCGTTATTGACCAAAACTTCGTAACGACGCGGTTTGGACGCAAGCGACGTGATCAGGGTCTCGATCGAGTCCATGCGCGAGAGATCCGCCAGAACAACTTCGGTTTCGACACGATATTTGTCCGAACACTCCGCGGCCACCTCCGCCAATGCCGCGCGGTTTCTGGCAATAAGAAGGACATTGAAGCCGCCGGCGGCGAACTCGAAAGCCAGCGCCTTGCCGATGCCTGACGAAGCGCCGGTGATAATAGCCCACCTGGCGGCATCGGTTTCAGGACTCATCTAATGTCCAGACCTTGATTGCCGGCGCCGAAAACGTTCATCGGATCGAGGCTTTTCTTTAAGTCCCGTTTCCATTGAAGCGCGGTCTCGGACATGATTCGCGGCAGGAATGCGCGGCGCAACTTGCCGACGCCATGATGGTGCGAAAGGGATCCCCCGGATTTCAGGATCTCGTCTCGCGCGATGTTCTCCAGCTCGAGATAGACCTCGTGCGGATTGGGAACGCCTTTGTAATAAAAGGCGAAGTAGAAGTAGATGCAGACGCCGGTACGATAGACCTGTGTGATGCGAGCCGTGACAGCTGGTCTTCCAGGTAAGCCGCGACGTTTGCACTCTTCATTCAGGCGCCGTTTGACGTTGTAGTAAAGCGCGAGGGCATTGCTCCATGAAACGGAGGTTTCGAACGATTCCGCGATGATGTAGTAGTTCATCAGGAAGTCACGGATGTAGGCGATGCTGAAGGTCAGCTGATAACCCCGGCGGCCATTCTCGCCGCCGGCTTTCATGCCTCCATGGCGCGCTGCAATGCGATACAGATCGCGCTGTTGCTGTTCGACCTCCGAACGCGTCCCCTCGAAAACGAGCGTGCACGCAACCATCTTGTCCGGCTCGAATCCCTTGATCTTCAAGACGAAAAACTTTTCCAGTTTGCTCTTCAGGTCGGCCAGGGCGCTGCCGGACCTGGGTTTCAAGGCCTGTCCGAACTGGAACTGAAGATTGTCCATGAGCCGCACGCTGGCCGGAGGCGTTGTCTCGCGTGCGAGCTCGTACATGAATTTGAATCCCTGTTCGAAGCTGGGGAACAGGACCGAACCGTACTCCTCCACTTCGGGTAATCGAAATATTTTGACGATGGCTGAGGTGATAATGCCCAGGGTGCCTTCGGAGCCGAACATCAATCGCCGCAGGTCAAGGCCAACGGATTCGCGAGGAGAAGCGCTTGTGCGCTGAAGAGTGCCGCCGGCCGTGACGACATTGACATCGAGAACCAGGTCTTCAATGTTGCCGTACCGGTTCTTCTTCATGCCGCTGGCATTCGTGGCGATCCAGCCGCCAAGCGTGGAAAACTCAACGCTGTCCGGTTCGTGTCCCATCGTGACGCCATGCTTTGCCAGCGCCGCTATGATGTGGCGGCCGACCGCTCCTGCTTCAATGCAAGCCATCATGTTCGTCTCGTCGATCCAGACGATTCGGTTCATGCGCCGCATGTCGACCGAGACAATCGTGCGCTGCTCCTGCGATTGACAGCGAAGAGCGTCAGTGACGTTGGTGCCGCCGCCGTACGGAATCAGCGAAACATCATGTTGCTTTGCCGCCTGGACCAGGCGTGCCACCTGAGATTCCGCCTCCGGATACACGACCAGGTCGGGAATCCGCCCGAGTTGCGTGTACTTGATGGAGTACATCTCTTCCTGTGTGTGGCCGTGGCCGTGCCGAAGCCGGATCTCGCCATCGGTGTCGATCTGATTGGCAGTCAGAAACTTTTGCAGCTCCGCCAGAAACCGCGGATTGATTTGCGGCTCGGGGATTGCCGTGGGATAGCCAGGCCGATGAACGTCTCTCGGATTGATATCGCTGTCGAGGACTTCTCTCACCCACGGCAGAAAGCGTGTCAATTCCTTCCCGCTAAGATCGTAGCGCGTCCCTCGAATGGTGACGTGCCCGTTCTCGTTGATGTCGAAGTGGGTGTCGCTAAAACCCCAGACGTCCACGCTCTCCGCCTCATCCGGGCGGGGCGCCGGCAGCGGTTCCGGGACAATGACCTGTTGGGATTTTTCCGGTACTGGCTTCGCCATTGCGTCGATTTTATATCAGAAAGCGGCGAACGCGGGCTAAAGCGTAATTCGGGGACAGACGTATAAATCACCTAATTACGGATCAAGAACCTTTGAATGTAATTAGGTGATTTATACGTCTGTCCCCGAATTACGCCTTAGCCCGCGTTCCCGCAAGGATCCTCTCCGCCGTGAGAGACGCCAGCGCCATTATCGAGACCATGGGATTGATGCCGACGGGAGAAGGGAAAACGCTCGCGTCGCACACGTATAGACCGCGGATTCCGTGAACGGCGCAGTTGGAGTCCACGACGCTCCGGCTCACATTCGATCCCATCGGGCAACCGCCCTGCGGGTGTGCGGAAAAGACCGTCAAATCGTTCGGACGAAAGGCAGCCTGATCGATTTGAGAGATATCGTTCTTGTGGCTCATGATCACTGGCCTCACATGAGTCGTTGCTACCATCCTGGCACCACCTTCAAGGCAGATACCTGCCAGAAGCTTGAGTGCCTTCCGCACGCGATTCCGATCTTCCTGGTTCATTTCGTAGTGAACGACAGGATGATCGCCACGAAGAAAAACGCGGCCGCGGCTTCGGTCGCGGAGCTGAACATAGGTCAGGCCCAGATTCGGGAACTGTTTCATCACGTCGCGATGGTAGCGGCCGAATCCCCCCAGGCCGGCGGCGAAGACGCCGATCGAGACAAAGAGGCCTTCGAACAGGAAGTCGTCCTCACTGTTGAAGAACTCGTCGCAGTAGTAGCTATGGGGAAGACCGCGCATGCTGTGAAGAGGCGTGCCGGAAACAATGAGCAAGGGAATGAGGGGATGCAGCGAAACGTTGGATCCGACGGCAGGGAGAGCTCCTATGCCACTGCGCAGCAGGAGCGCCGGCGAGTTCACCGCACCGGCCGCAACGATGATGATGGGTGCGTGAACGGTCAGCTGCTTCGCCCGGACAGACCTTGCGCGCCCAACTTCCACCTCAACCTTTTCGACACGACAATTTCTGAAAATGCGGGCGCCGCTCTGAACCGCCGCAGGCAGGTAGTTGATCAGAGTGCTGCCTTTCTTGTCCTCGGGGCAGCCGAGGTTGCACGGACCGCATGAGCCACACGGTTGCATGTTGAGTGTCATCGGACCGCCCGCGAGCCCCAGCTTCTCACAACCGCGCTTGAAGACCTGATTGTTGGCATTGATATCTTCGGGCCCGAGCTTGCGAGCACCGATCATCTTTTCGACCTTTTGGAAATGAGGCTCCAGGACGCGCGTGGTCAGGTTGGCGACTCCGAAGCCGCGTTTCCATTCGTCGAGGACACGTTCGGGCGCGCGGAAGCAGATGCCATGATTGATAACGGTGGTGCCGCCCACGCACTTTCCCTGCAGGATCGGGATGGCGGCGTCGTGGGTGGCACGAGCGCCGCGATCGGCATAGATGCGCGGAACGAGGTCGCCCTCGCGCTGTGTGAAGTCGGTTCTGCTGAGTTCGTCGCCTTCCTCGAGGACGATCACATTTCGGCCGGCTGCGGCAAGTTCATAAGCCAAAACGCCACCCGCGGCTCCGGAGCCAACGATACAAACGTCGGCGTATTCGTCCTTTCTTTCGGGAAGGGTGGAGATCATGGTTCGTAACCGATCGCTTTCCAGACCGCGGGGTTCTGATAATACGTGCTTACCGAAAGGCTTCTCAGCACTCGGAATCCAGTTCGCAGCAGGCCGACGCGGCTGGTTCCCCACGCTTCGATATAGCGGTCCTGATCGTCTCCGCTGAGGCGGGAGAACCGCGCGAAACGAAAAATGACGACCGGCGGGAGGTACTCAAAAAGAAAAATGAGCCGCTGGATGTCCTTCCGCATCGGCGCCGGCAGCGTGCCGATGTAGTCCACAATTCCGTCCGCGACGCCGGCGTTGTCTACGCCAATCATCCGGTTTGCAACAGCTGCGAGTGTGTTACGCATAGCAAAGAAGACAGAAAGAATTAGCCGCGAATTACGCTGATTACGCGAATGGGGCGCACCAAGAACTTGTTTTTGCGCCCCATTCGCGTAATCAGCGTAATTCGCGGCTAATTCTTTCTGTCTTCGTGGTTCCTCATCATTCCCCTACTTGATCTCCTTCACCGTGGGGTACTTGATTCCCAGTTGCTCCAGGTAGGTTTTGTATTTCGTTGGATCGAAATAGTACTTCTTCATCTCGCTCCGATACTGCGCGAGGATCTCGGTGTTCAGGTGGACCGCCGGCTTGTCCCCGGGCCCGATGAATGGCGTGTACTTCTGGTCTTTCGTCTGGACATTCTTGAAGTAGTTCCATGCGTCTTCCACAATGCCCGGCTGCAGCAGGAGGTCGAGCACTGTCATGGCCTGAACCTTTGCGCCGGCTGTCACACCTTTGTGAGCGATAGGTGTAGCCATAGAGACCGCGTTCGCCCAGTGATGGCCGGGCAGGCCGGGGATATTCGATGGATAGCGCAGCGTTATCGTGGGGACGTTCCATGAGATGTCGCCGATGTCGTCAGACGCGCCACCCTGCGGCTCTTTGATCGGTTCCGGCAGCTTGTCGAGCCTTGTTGCGAGCCCGTTGGGCATCGAGCCCACTTCTCGTTGAATCGCTTTCGCGAGAGTCTGGTCTGCGTTGCTCCAATCCGGCAATCCCACCGCTTCGACGTTCCTGTAAGCGGCTTCGGCAACCGGTTTGCTGAAGTGCCCGGGCCAGGCCGAGCCGAGAATGCGGCTCTTCACAGTCGTGCCGGTCATCATCGCGGCGCCCTGCGCCATCGTGTTGCCGATTTCGTACATGTCTGAAATGTGCGAGTAATCGACCTCGCGGAAGTAGTACCAGACAGACGCCTCGCTCGGTACAACGTTCGGCTGATCCCCGCCATTACTGATGATGTAATGCGAGCGCTGCTGAAGCCGGAGATGTTCCCTTCGATAATTCCAGCCAACGTTCATCAACTCGACGGCGTCGAGGGCACTGCGGCCTCTCCAGGGCGCCGCGGCGGCATGGGCCGCCTCGCCGAAGAACGTGTACTCAATGGACACCAGACCGCTCCCGTTGGCCGGTCCGTAGCTGACTCCGAGATTGTCGCCCACGTGAGTGAAAAGACAGATGTCGACATCCTTGAAGTACCCGTCGCGTATGAAGTACGCCTTCGATCCAAGAAGTTCTTCGGCGACTCCCGGCCAGAGCATCAGTGTGCCGGGGATCCTCTCGCGCTCCATGATTTTCTTCACCGCAATCGCTGCGGTGATGTTGAGCGGGACGCCGGAATTATGGCCTTCACCGTGGCCGGGCGCGCCTTCAATAATCGGATCGTGATAGGCGACGCCGGGTTTCTGCGATGCCTTGGGAATTCCGTCAATATCGCTGCCCAGCGCGATGACGGGCTTACCGGAGCCCCATGTGGCAATCCACGCGGTGGGTATGCCCGAGATCCCTTCCTTGACCTGGAATCCGTTTTTCTTCAGGACATCGACGAGGTACCGCGACGTCTCGAATTCCTGAAAGCCGAGTTCACCGTAGCTGAAGACCTGATCCACCATCTGCTGGCTCAGATCTTTCATTTTGTCCACGTCGGCCGTCGCCTCCTTTTTGAGTTGCTCCAGCCTCGCGCTCGTTTGCGTGAAGACGGGAGACGCCACAACAGCCAGCAACATGGACACCCATATCAATCGCCGTAAGGTTTGCATGGAGAAGAATTCTAGCAAATTCGACGAACGCGGGCTAAAG
>WNFT01000153.1_pt1 | contig 52515 bp, 54 predicted proteins | sample 5400191 | NCBI WGS metagenome assembly WNFT01 (sample SAMN13153359, study PRJNA577476) | soil metagenome | isolation source: 80 cm saprolite under Madrone tree | place: USA:California | collected 2016-06-14 | reverse complement strand
GCGCCGTCGGAAGGGGTAGGAGAGGCAGACCGGCGGCAGCGAGGAGACGACCGACACCGCCATCAAGAGGTTCCAGGGCGCGTCGTCCGTCGTCAGGAGATTCGACATCGCCAGCGGGAGGGCGACCTGCCGCGCTCGGAGCAGGAGCGCGTAGAGGTACTCGTCCCAGAGGCAGAGGAATGCGCGGTCTCGTCAGCGGCGCGGTGGCGGGGACGTGACCAGCGGGCGGGCGGGGTCACCGGGCGCCGAGGCGGAGGCGCTCGACCGGCTTGCCCCCGAGCAGGTGCTCCTCGATGATTGCGTCGACCTCCTCGGTGGTGCGCACGGTGTACCAGATCCCCGCGGGGTAGATCACCACGGATGGCCCGAACTCGCACTGGTCGAGGCAGCCCGCCTGGTTGACGCGCACACGGCCGGGCACGCCCCGCGCCTTCACCGCCTTCTTGAAGTAATCGCGGAGCGCCTCCGAGCCCTTCTCGGCGCAGCACCCGCGGGGGTCGGAGGGGTCGCGCCGGTTCATGCAGACGAAGACGTGAATGTCGTAGGGCTTCACACTCTCGCCATTCTACCGCGACCCCCCACGACGCGCTCGAGCCCCACGGGCTCCCTCCCGCCGGCTCCCGGCGGGGTCGACCCAGCGACGGCGGCCCGTCCGCGACGCGCGCCGAGCGGGCTCCCGTCCTGTTCGGCTGCGGGTCGCGCCGTCGCGCTACAATCGGGCCGGCATGCAACGGAGCATCCGCCTCCGGAGCAGGAAGAAGTTCGAAGTCGTCGACCTGACGCGCGAGGTGGCGGCGGTCGTGGCGGAGGCGCGCGTCGGCGAGGGGATCTGCACGGTCTTCGTCCGGCACGCGACCGCGGCCATCATCATCAACGAGAACGCCGACCCGGGCTTCCGGACGGACGTCGTCGCCGCCCTCGACAAGCTCTTCCCCGAGGGCGTCTGGGAGCACGACAAGGTCGACGACAACGGTGCCGCTCACCTCAAGGCGGCGTTCCTCGGCCCCTCGGAGACCGTCCCCGTCCGTGAGGGACAGCTCCTGCTCGGGACATGGCAGGGCATCGCGCTGGTCGAGTGCGACGGCCCCCGCGAGCGCGAGGTCATCGTCGACGTCCGCTAAGCGCGACGGGCACCCTGGGCGCCGCGCCCCCGGCGCGGGCGCCGGCCGCCGGGGCGGCTCGGCGGAGGCCCAGGTCGGGGGTGGCCTTCGCCAGGGCAGCCGCCGGGGCGCGGCGGTGCGACCCGCCACCCGGCCGCCCGTCAGTGACCACCAATCAGTGACCAAATGTCGCGTGGCACTCGCGGCAGACGGGCTGAACCCGGGTGCGTGAGATGAAGTCGAGCCTCGCCTCGCTGTCGGTCGTGTGCGAGCTGTGGCAGCGGACGCAGGAGATCGAGACGCTGTCGTGGTCGCGGATCGCGTGATAGGAGGCCCCACTGCCCCCGCCCTCCTCGTCGCCTCCCCCGCGATCCGCGAGGATCGGGGTGTGGCAGCGGCGGCAGTCGGCCGGCCGCAGCGGGAGCCGCATGTGATCCGGCTCGCGGTAGGCGCCGCTTAGGAAGCGAAGCGTGTCCACGCCCGCGACCGCCCAGACCCGGACGCGCATCACCCGGTCGGCGCCCCCGTGACAGTCGATGCAGCGCACGCCCTTCCGTGACTGGTGGAGTCCCGCCAGGTCGGCGGGCGGTGCGGCCCGGAAGCGCGTGAACTTCGCCTCGTGCAGGTGGCAGGAGATGCAGAAGCGGTTGTCGCGCTCCTTGGCCGCGAGCCCGGCGAGGAAGAGGGCAGAGACGAGGGCGGCCCCTCCGAGCGCTCCGGCCCCGAGCGCGAGCGTCCGCAGCACGGGGCCGCCCGCGCGCTCTCAGCGCACGGTCACGGTGTGGACCGTCGAGAAGAGGATGTGGCCGGAGGGGCCGAGCCCCCCGCCGCGCGGCGCGACCGCGCCCGACGGCGTCGTGACGCGCCCCACTGGCGACGCCTTCTCGGTCCCGTAGACGAACCCGGCGGCCACCGGGTAGGCTCCCGCTGCCTGCGGGGCCCGCAGCGTCCACGCCACCTTCCCCTCGGGGAACTTCTTCGCGGCGAGGTCGCTCTCTTGGTCGAAGATGAGCACGCCGGTCAGGTTCTTCTTCAGGTCGGCGCCCCGGCTGTCGACCCACTTCGTCTGCTCCTTGCCATCCGCTCCCCAGACTCTCGGCGCCCCCACCACCACCCAGCCGTCGCTCGAGATCGGCCGGCCCTGGAAACGGAGGTCGCTCTCCATCAGAAACACGCCGACCACCCCGTGCCCGCCACGCACGCTGGCGGTGACCTGGATCTCCTGGCCGGGCCGAGCGCTGGGCGGGGCCGTCAGCGTGACCGACGCGTTCTGGTCCATCAGCTTGACGTCCGCCAGCAGCTTCTGCCGCTCCTCCGGGCTCATGTCCTTGTAGCCGCCCCGCCCCTCCTCGATCGCCTTGTAGTGCCTGCCCTCGACGAGCATGGCCGCCGCGAGGGTCTCCTTCTCGACGCGGAGCTGCTCCCGCTGCATCGACGAGTGGCACGACGCGCAGGTGGTCGTGAGATCGGTGACGATGAAGGTCGGGCCCCCGCTATACGCTCCCGCCGGGCCTCCCGCGAACACCGCGAAGACGGCCGTGACCGCGATCAACGCGCGCCGCATATGATCCTCCGAGCGAACGGGTGAGGGTGAACGGCTAGGAGCGGCGCGCCGGAGGGGCTCCGGCCAGGTCCGCTTCCATGACCAACGCGTCCTCGCCGTTGTCGTAGTAGTACGAAGACGGTGCGGGTCCCGCGCCGGCGGGCGTCCTCCAGGGTCTCGGTCAGCATCCATCGCGCGATCCCCTGGCGGCGCTGGGCACGGGCGACGGCGACGTTGGTGATGTGGATCTCCCCGCCGATCTCCCAGAGGCAGAGGTAGCCGACGAGCATGTCGTCGGCCCGGCAGACCCAGCAGCGGGCGACGCGGTTCTGCTCGATCTCGTAGAGGAAGGCGCCCCGCGACCAGGGCATCGAGAACGATTCGCGCTCGATCTCGACCACGCGGTCGAGATCGGCCCGTCGCATCAGTTCAAGCGAGAGCGCAAGCACGGCGACGCTTGAGCTCGGCCTCCGACGGCCGCAGGTAAAGGGGAAGGATCTCCGCCGGCGGCCGGCCGGCGCCCCGCGCGAGGAGCTCCTGACCGAGCTGGGCGACGCACGCGGGCGACGGGAAGCGACGAGCCAGGGGCGCGAGCCGGGCGAACGGCGAGCTGACGGTCGGCGCGCCGTCGCCCAGCAGGACAACGGGTTCCGTGAGGCGCGCCGCGAGCGCGGCCGGTGTCAGCGCGAGATAGTCCCACTCCCGCCGCATGCCCGCGCCGTCCCAACGGTAGAGCGACGCGTAGACCTCGCCCTGGCGGGCGTTGAGAACGGGGCAGACGGGCAGCGCCGACCACGGCAGCGCCGCCGCCAGCGCGTCGAGCGTCGGCACCGGCGCGACCGCGAGGCGGAGGGCCAGGGCGAGGCCCTTGGCCGTGCCGACGCCGATGCGGAGCCCCGTGAACGAGCCTGGCCCGATCGAGACGGCGAGGCCTTCGAGGTCGGACGGGCGCCAGCCCGCGTCGGCGAGCAGCCGGTCGACCGCGACCAGGACCCGCTCCGAATGTGTGGCGCGGATGTTGAGCGTGGACTCGCCGACCAGCCGATCGCCGTCGACGAGTGCGGCGCCGCCGGCCAGCGTCGACGTTTCGAGCGCCAGAACCTTCACGGTACCGGCCAGTGTAACGCCTTTTCGGTCATTGACAAGACTGGCGCGACACGGTACGCATCAGGGGCATGTTGGCGAACCCAGCCCGGCCGAGGACACGGCGCCGTCGCGTGGGCGTCGTCGTGCTCGGGCTCGGCCTCCTCGTCGCCGGCACCGCGAACGCCGCCTCCGTCGTGTCGAGCATCACCGTCGGCGGCGACGAGCACGCTCTCCTCGTCGAGATCGCGGCGTCGGTCCCGCTCGGCTACCTCCTGAGCGAGGGCCACGCGCCGTTCACGCTGAGCCTGGTCTTCACCGACGCGCGCTTCGCCTTCGCGACCACCCACCGCACCTTCGAGGGGGACGGGCTCGTCGAGCTCCAGGCGATCACGCTGACGCGCGGGGGCAGCACCGTCGCCAAGCTCGACCTCAGGTTTGCCCGGGAGGCGCCCTATACGGTCACGCGCGAACGCGGGCTCACGCGGGTCCGGGTCGAGGTGCCGGCGCCGCGGCCGCCGATGGTGATCCGCGCGACCGGGCCGGTCGAGGCGCCGACGCCGGTGCGAACGGCACCGACGCGACCGCCGGCGCCGCCCCTCTCGCTCGACGGGACGGCGGCCGTGCTGCGCGCCGTCCGGCCCGAGTCCTCGGCGCGGGGCGCGCGGCTCGCCCTCGACGTCGACGGCGCCGCGGCGCTGACGACACGAACGCTGGAGCGTCCGGCCCGGATCATCGTCGACCTGCAAGACACCCGCGTCGAGCCGACGACCCGGACGATCCCCGTCGGCCGAGGACTGCTCCGGCAAGTGCGCATCTCGCAGCGCACGGCCACCGCGGTACGGGTCGTCTGCGAGCTCGCCCACTCGACGCGGTTTCGGGTCGAGCCGACCCCGGAGGGTCTGATCCTCTACCTCGGCGAGGGCGTGCGATAATGCTCGGGGGAATCCTCCCCGGAGGAGTCGCATGAGCGCCGTCGGCAGGAAGGATCCCGCGGGCATGGACGCGGAGGTCCGCGAGAAGATCCACCTGGAGATCCTCAAGCGCACCGGCGCCTACCACGCCAACGACCACATCCTCCTTCCGTCCGGCCAGCACACGACCGAGTACATCGAGAAGACCCTGGTGACGACCGAGCCGTCGTTCATCGAGGGGCTGGGAGCCGTCATCGCCAAGCACTTCGCCCAGTGGCCGACCGACGTCGTGCTCTCGACGGGGCCGGGGGCGCTGATCCTCTCGCACTGTGTCGCGCGCGCCCACCCCTCCCGCCCGGTCGTGGTCTACGGCGCGAAGGGGACCTCGAGCGGGCGGCGGCGGGTGACGCTGCCCGTGGAGTTTCAGCGCCTGATCCGCCCGGGCACGAAGGTGCTGCTGGTCGAGGACCTCGTGAGCTCGGGCACGACGCTCACGCTGCTGATCAACCTGGTCGAGCGGCTCGGCGGCCACGTGGTGGGCGTCGGCTGCCTGTGGCGCCGGACCTCGGTGGAGCTGGCGGGACGCTCGGTGTTCAGCCTCGTGAGCCGCGACTTCCCGACCTACCCCGCCGAGAGCTGCCCGCTCTGCAAGAAGGGCGTCCCGCTCAACCAGGAGTTCGTGCGGCGCCGGCAGACGCGGCGCCCGTCGTCCGTCGAGGAGCCAAAGCCCGCCGACTAGGCCGACAGGAGCGGCGGGCCGTGCCCTCGCCCGCACACCGCCGCCGCGGACCCTCCCGCTTGGGCTCCGGTGTCGACGCGGATCGGGGCCGCACCGCGGTCGGCCCCCCTGCCGGAAGGTCCCGCGGGGCCGATCGGCGTGCGCGCTGATTCGGATGCGAATGCCCCGGACTCCCCGCCTGGGCCGCCCTCGCCGTCTCGAGGTCCGGGTCCGCCCGAGTCAGCCCGCGCCCCGCAGGACCGCCCGAGCCGCTCCCGCCGCGCCGGCGCGAGGCCAGTCCGCCCGTGCCCGACCCCGCCGGCCGCTCTCCCGGTGCTTCTTCGACCCGACGGGGAGTCTGCCGGCCGCGGACCTGCGCCGCCGAACCGTTCGGCGCGCCGGGCGGCAGGCCGAAATTGACACGGTCGTCCGGGCTGTCAATAATCGCAGCGGGAAGCGGATCGGGCTTCTGGGGAGGACCGCCATGGCCGTCGACGTCTTTTCCGCCAAAAAGCTGGAGCGTGAGGTCCTCATCGACCCACGGGGCACCGGCATCGTTGTCATCGACATGCTCAACGAGTTCTGCAAGCCGGGCGGGGCGATGATGCTGCCCGGCTCCGAACGCCTCGTGCCGCCGCAGCAGAGGGTCATCGACGCGGGACGACGGGCGGGCTCCACAATCCTCTTCGTCGTCGACACGCACCGCCGGAATGTTCGGCAGGACCGCGAGTTCCTCAAACGCACGGCGCATTGCCTCGAAGAGAGCTGGGGCGCCCGGGTGATCGAGGATCTGGATCCGCGGCCCGAGGACGTCTACATCGTCAAGCGCCGGTACTCGGCCTTCTTCGGCACGGATCTGGACCTCACGCTGCGCGACCTCCAGGTGAACACGCTGGTGATCGTCGGGGTGGTCACCAACATCTGCGTACGCTCGACGGTCCACGACGCCTTCTTTCTCGGCTACCAGGTGATCGTTCCGGAGGACTGTGTGGCGGCGACCGGGCCCCGCGAACAGGAATCCTCGCTCTACGACATCGCCACCCACTTCGGCATCGTCGTCGATAGCGCGCAGGTCGCCGCCGCGCTCCTCCACGGCGCGCCGCTCGAGAACCGCATCGCGGCGTGAGTCTGAGTGCGGCCGGGGCCGGGACCAGCCGCGGTCCGGGCCGCACGCCTTCACGCACAAGGGAGATGAGGCCATGTGGAGCGTTCGAACCACCGCCAGACCGTTTTCCCCGTCGCGCCGGCGCTGGGTGCAGGGCGCGGCCGCCAGCACCGCCCTGCTCGGGCTCGGTCTTCCGCTCAGCGTGCGCGCGGCCGATTCCATCAAGGTCGGCGCGCTCCAACCCCTGTCCGGCGGCCTCGAGAACCTCGGTCAGCAAGGCGTCCAGGGTACGCAGCTCGCGATCGAGGAGGCCAATGACGCCGGCGGCGTGCTCGGGCGGCGGCTCGAGCTGGTCATCGCCGACGACAAGACGGACCCCAAGACCGCCGTGGAGCGCACCCGCGAGCTGATCCAGCGTGACCAAGTCGTGGCCATTTTTGGCCCGGTGACCAGCGCCAACCGCGACGCCATCCAGCCCACGATCGATCGCTTCAAGACGCCGCTGTTCTATGCCACCGACTACGAGGGCGGCGTGTGCGACCGCTACATCATCTGCTACAGCGGGCTGCCGGACCAGTGGGTGAGCCCGTTCGTCCCGTTTCTCAGGCAGAACTACGGCGATACCTTTTACCTGTTCGGCAGCGACTACGTGTGGCCGCGGAAGATGAACGAGGCGGTCCGCACGGCGGCGGAGGCCGCCGGCGGCCGGATCGTGGGCGAGGAGTACACCCCCTTCGGCGTCAAGGACTTCACCAGCACGGTGCGCAAGATCGAGCAGTCGGGGGCGACGGTCCTGGTGCTCGACGTGGTGGGGGCGGACGCCATCACCTTCGTGAAGCAGTTCGTCGCCGCAGGAGGGAAGACCAAAACCAAGCTGGCGTGGCTCGGCTATAGCGAGAACTACATCCCGGGCCTGACGAGGAACGAATCCGAGGGCATCGTGACCGTGGCCAACTTTATCAGCACGTTACACAAGCCGGAGGCCCGGGCCTTCGTGACCAAGGTCCGGAAGCGCTTTGGCGACCACGCCATCGTGAGCAATACGGTGGACGCACACTACATGCTGGCCCGCTTCTTCATCGAGGGTGCCCGGCGCGCCGGTGCGGTGGATAAGGAGAAGATCATCGACGCGGTGACCGGCTTCTCGCTCGAGTCCGGCAACGGGATGGTGCGCTTGCGACCGGAAGACCGTCACGCCGATCTCAACGTCGTCATCGCCGAGACGCGGAACCAGCAGCAGACGCTGCTGAAGGATCTGGGGCTGGTCAAGGCGTCCAACCAGTGCAAGACGTGAGGGCGTCCGGCGGAGACCGCGCCGGCGACCGGGCGTGAGCTGGGGTCGCCGGCGCCCCCCCACCTCCCCTCCCGGCCACGGAGGCGAAGGAGGAGCGGCCGATCGCGTCCGCACGGTCTGACGTCGTCCCGTGACACGACCGCTCCTCCAGGTCTGCGAGGTCACCAAGGACTTCGGAGGCCTCCGCGTCTTGCGCGGGGTCACCCTGTCGATCGGGGCGGGGGAGCTGCGCTGCATCATCGGCCCCAACGGATGCGGCAAGACTACGCTCTTCAACGTCATCACCGGCGCCTTCTCGCCGACGTCGGGAACGGTGTGGTGTCGCGGCGCGGAGATCACCCACCGCCCCCCGCACGCGATCAGCCGGCTCGGCATCGTCCGCAAGTTCCAGGTCCCCGGCATCTATCCGACCCTCGCGGTCGCGGAGAACCTCGAGATTCCGCTCCTGAGCCGGCCTGGCATCGCCGGCCCCTGGTCCCTGCTGCGGGCGGGGGCCCGCGCCGCCGCGCGATCACGGGAGCTGCTGACACGCTTCGGCCTGCGGCCGCGGGCGGCCCGCGCCGCCGCGGCGCTGCCGCACGGCCAGAAGCAGTGGCTCGAGATCGCCATGCTGATCGCGAGTGAGGCGCACGTCCTGTTGCTCGACGAGCCTACCGCCGGCATGTCGGCGACCGAGACGCTCGCGACCGTCGCGCTCATCCGCCAGCTCCAACAGGAGCACGGCATCGCGGCGCTGGTGATCGAACACGACATGACGTTCGTCCGGCGCCTCGACTGTCCGGTCACCGTGATGCTGCGCGGATCGGTGCTGTTCGAGGGCAGCTATGCCCAGGTGCAGGCCCACCCCGAGGTGCGCGAGGCCTACCTCGGGCACGCGGCGCGCGCCTAACGGTCGGCCCCGAGCGCCGCCATGCTCGTGATCAGCGGTCTCATCGCCGGCTACGAAGACGCCGGAATCGTGCTGGAGGGCATCGACCTCGAGGTCGGGGCCGGCGAGTCGGTAGCGCTGATGGGGCGAAACGGGATGGGCAAGACCACCCTGTTGCGCGCCATCATGGGCCACGTGCGACCGATCGCCGGCCGGGTGACCTTCGACGGACGGGACCTCACCGGCCGGCCGCCCTTCGTGGTCAGCAATGCCGGGATCGCCTACGTGCCCCAGGGCCGCGAGATCTTCGCGGATTTCACGGTGGAAGAGAACCTGCTCCTCGGGCTCCTCGGCAAGAAGGGCGGGGGCGGGCGGGTGCCCGACGCGATCTACCGGCGCTTCCCGATCCTGGCCGAACGCCGGGCACAGCGCGCGGGCACCATGTCCGGCGGTGAGCAACAGCAGCTCGCCATCGCCCGGGCCATCATCAGCCGTCCACGCCTTCTCCTGCTGGACGAGCCCGCCGAGGGTGTCCAACCGTCCCTGGTGACGTCGATCGCCGCCACCGTGTCGGCCATCTCCCGGGACGAGGGCATGAGCGTGCTGCTCGTGGAGCAGAACCTCGACCTGGTGCTCACGCTGACCACGCGCTGCCTGTTCGTCGAGAACGGCCGCATCGTGGACCAGAGCGAGAGCACGCGGCTGCGCGACGACCCGACGCTGCTCGATCGCTACCTGTCCGTGTAGGCAGGCACCGATGGCCGCGGTCCTGCTCATCGCCCTCGACGCCGCCAATTTCACGCTGGCGTTGCTGCTGGTGACGCTCGGCCTGGTGATCATCTTCGGACTGATGAACGTGATCAACATGGCCCATGGCGAGCTGTTCTTGCTGGGCGCCTACACGGTCGTGCTCGTCCAACGGCGTGGAGGCAGCTTTTGGGTCGCGTTGCTCCTGGCGCCGCTGGCGCTGGCGGTGGCCGGCCTGCTGATCGAAGAGCTGGTGATCAGGCACGTCTACCGCCGCTTCATCGACACGATCCTGGCCACGTGGGGCCTGTCCATCAGCCTCAAGCAGGCGGTGATCGTCGTCTTCGGCCCCACCGCCCAGCAGGTGGAGAACCCCCTGCCGCAGACGGTCACGATCCTGAGCACCCTGTATCCAGGCTACCGGCTCTTCATCATGGCGGTGGCCGTGCTGCTCGCGCTGGGCACGTTCTTCCTCTTCTATCGAACCCGGCTGGGCCTGGTGGCACGGGCCGTGATCGCCAACCGACCGATGGCCGCCAGCCTGGGCCTGAACACTCGCCGCATGGACCGCATGACCTTTGCCTTCGGCGCGGCGCTGGCCGGACTGGCGGGCGCCGTGATGGCGCCGCTCATGAGCGTGGATCCACAGATGGGCGTCGGCTTTCTGATTCCGGCGTTTCTCTCGATTCTCGTCGGCGGCACCGGCTCCTTGCTGGGAACCGTGCTCGGCACCACGCTCATCGCGAGCGCCGGCACGGTGGTCGCCAGCGTCTGGACCCAGATCGCGGCCCAGCTCGTCGTCTTCGGTCTCGCCATCGTGGTGATTCGTCTCTTCCCGCGGGGCCTCATCGGCGGCCGCCGGGGATGAGATCGGTCGGCGCCGCGCGCGCCACGACCGCCGGCGTATGGCTTCTCCTCGCCATCTGCCCGCTGGCGCTGAGCGAGTGGCGGCTGGCCCAGCTCTCCCAGATCATGAGCTACGGGATCTTCGCCATGAGTCTCGCCTTCGTCTGGGGACAGACGGGGCTGCTCTGCTTCGGGCAAGCGATCTTCTTCGGGACCGGTGCGTACGCGATGGCGCTGATCACGAAGGGGCTGCTGCCGGCCCTCGGCGATGGCCCGGTGATGGGGTTGCTCGCCGCGACCCTGCTGCCCGGGCTCGGGGCGCTGCTGGCCGGGATGCTCATGTTCCGGGGCCGCGGACTGTCGGGGGCCTACTTCGCCATCGTCACCCTGGCCGCGGCGGTCATCGCGGAGCGGGCGGCGAGCCACTGGGACCTGATCGGCGGCTTCAACGGTCTCCTGAACGTGCCGCCCCTGCACTACGGCTTCGGCCGGGGCCGCGTCGAGTTGCTCGCCACGACGCCCGTCTACTACGCCATGCTCGGCGCCGCGGGCGCGGTGTACGGGCTCCTGCTGTGGCTCGAGCGCTCGCCGGTGGGCACGGCGCTCCGGGCGGTGCGGGACAACGAGCAGCGCACCGCGTACTTCGGCTTCGACATCGCGGCGTACAAGAGCTTCAGCCTCGCGCTGAGCGGCGCCGTGGCGGGGCTGGCGGGCGGCCTGTTTGTGACCCAGTTCGGCTTCGTCTCACCGGCGCTCATCGGGGTCCCGCTCTCCACCGAAGTACTGATCTGGACCGCGCTCGGGGGCCGCGAGGTTCTGCTCGCCGCGTTCCTGGGTGCCCTCGGCGTGCGCTCGGCGGAGAGCGCCCTGTCCGAGGCCCTGGGGGACTACTGGCTCCTCGGCCTGGGCCTCTCGTTCATCGCGTCGGTCGTGATCTTCCCGCGTGGGCTCCTGGGGGGCCTTCTGTCACTGCCGCTGCCTCAGCGGATGGTTGGGCGGGGCGATCCGCGGCCGTCGCGGGCCCGGATCTAGGGCGCGTCCCGGCGGCGGACGGGGACGCCCACCGCGTCGCCAGGGGCGGCGGCGCCCCGGTCAGGACGACTTCGCCGCCTCCTGGGCCGTCGCCAGCTGGCCGGACGGCAGGATGATCGTCTCGACCGCGTTGACGTAGGCGTGGCGCAGCCGCTCGACGCGTCGGGTGAAGGTGAGACCGATCCGCGCAAAGGCCTCGCAGATCGCGCGGTGGTCGCCGTCGAGCGAGAAGGGAATGATCCTCGGCAGTCGGCCGAGGTCCGTCTGAACCCTGTCCTGCAGCTGCTGCATGATCTGGTTCAGCTCTTCGCGCCCCTTTCGGACGGAGCCCACGATCGGAAGCACGAGCAGGTCCGCGCGCTCTCGGAGCCGCGACAGCGCGGCCGTGGCGAACGGCACGACCTCCACCCCGAGCTCGTTGAGGTACTGACGAAGGCACTCCCCCACCGTCTCCGTCAGGAGCGCCTCGGGCACCGCCACCGCCCGCCGGGGCCGGCCCTTGGCCCACGCCAGCCAGCTGGCGCCCCGAAAGAACTCCCGCCGGAGCCGCCGGACGAAGTCCCGACTGAACTCGTCCCGCGCCCGCTCCCTGACGCTCGGGGCCTCGGCGAAGGGCGAGACGTTGGTGACGGCCTCCGGGTCGCCGTGGGTCCCGGTCACGTACTCGTGAAAGTGCTTGTGGGCGATCATGTAGGCGATCGAGCCGACCAGCTTCTCGAGCGAGGGCCGCCCCCGGAGCGCGTCCCAGAGGGTGCGCACGAAGAACCGGCGGCGCGGGCGCGAGGACGTCAGCAGGAAGTACCGCGCCACGTTGACGAGGGTCGCCAGCAGCTGCCGGTCGAAGCGCCCGACGACCCGACCGCCGAGCTCGGCGCTCGGGCCGAACTGCCGGAAGGTCGTGGCGAGCCGCGCGCCGTAGTTGTCGCGCTTGTACAGGGCGCGAATGAGCCAGTTGTAGCCCTGGTGCACTTCGGCGGGCGTCATGCTTTTGGGCACGAAGTTGAGGTCGGCGCTCCCGTGCCCGAGCACCTCGGAGGAATCGTAGGGGAGGAGCCGCCCCTCACGCTGCAGGCGCGCGTGGAGCGGCGTCTTCTCGATCGCGGTCAGGACACCGCAGGTGGTGAACGCGATTCCCGCCTCCATCAGGAAGTCGAATTGCTCCTGAAAGATCCGCACGTCGTCGTGGTCGAAGCCGACGATCATGCCGGCGACGACCATCAGGTTGTAGGACTGGATCTTGCGGATGCTCTCGATGAGCGGCCGGTGGACGTTCTGCCGCTTCTTCGTCTCCACCAGGCTGTCAAGACGCGGGGACTCGATCCCCACGAAGACGCTCGTGAAGTTCGCCTCCCGCAGCAGCTCGAGCAGCTGGGGCTTCTCGGCCACCGTGACCGTCATCTCAGCCGAAAAGGTGATGGGGCAGCCGGTGGCGCGCCCGAAATCGACGAGCGCGCGCAAGAGCTGCTCGGCGTACTTCAAGTTCCCGATGAAGTTGGCGTCAGAGAAGCTCACGTACCGACCGCCGAGGCCGGCGACCGCCTCGATCTCCGCCAGGACCTGCGGCACCGACTTCGTCCGCGGCACCCGCCCGTCGGTGACGATGATGTCGCAGAATTCGCACTGGAAGGGGCACCCGCGGGTCGTCTGCACAAAGTGATACAGGTAGTGCCCCTTGCCGAGCAGATCGAAGCGGGGCACGGGCGAGAGGTGAACGTCGACGTTGCCGGCCTGCTTGTAGACCGGCTGCGGGGACCCGGCGAGAAGATCGTCGCAGAACCGCGGCCAGGTGATCTCGACCTCACCGTCGAAGACGACGTCGAAGGTTCCGTCGGTGAAGCGCTCGGGGCAGAGCGTCGGGTATGGGCCGCCGACGACGACGAGCTTGCCGCGGCGCCTGAACTCCCTTGCGAGCTCGAGCGCGCGCCGGTACTGGACGTTCCAGCAGCCGATGGCGACGACATCGGCGTCCGTGTCGAACCCGAGCGGGTAGCAGTTCTCGTCCTGCAGCTCGACGGCGATCTGGGGCGGGGTCAGCGCGGCCACCGTGGCGAGGCCGAGCGGCGCCTGCCCCGACCGCACGCCGACCAGGTCGGAGATGCCCTGAAAGCCCCACAGCGATCGGGGGAAGCGCGGATTCACGAAGAGAATCTTCGTCACCTTACTCCTCCTGAGCCCGGCCGGATCGCTGGGCGGTCGTGAGCCCCCACCGGTCCGGCATTGGTCGAGCCGCCGTGGACGCCGAGGGAACCATCGCTGCGTTCGACGAGAGGTGCGTCGCGCTCGCCACTTCTATGGAAGAGCCCCCGGATCGGATCAAGGGAATACCCGTACGGCCAGAATGCGCTCACGCTAGCACCCGCCCCCGGGCGTGTCAATGATCCCCGTTCCCCCGCTCACCTCCATATCTTGGGCCCGAACTCGGCCGAGCCCCTGCAGGTAGCATTTTCTCGTTGACAGGATGTCCAGGCCTCTCTAGCATGCCTCTCAACACGAGACCGCAGGGCGAAGGGGGGTGACCCGGTGAAGAAGAAGGCGGCGAAGAAAAAGAAGAAGTAGGCGCCGACCCTCGGCGCACGGCCCTGTCGTCCTCATCGCGACAGGGCCGACCCATCTCAGGAGGTCATGCCCCGCGCACCCGGGGTCCGCGGGATCCCCTCCCTACTTGGCCTTCAGCAGTGGCTTCGGCCGAACCGGGGTGGGGGCCTTGGCCTTGTCGCCTTCCTTCAGCAACCCCTTCACCTCGTCCATGAACTGGTTGATGTCCTTGAACTGCCGGTACACCGAGGCGAAGCGGACGTAGGCCACCTGGTCGAGCTTCTGGAGATGCTCCATCACGAGGTCGCCGAGCTCGAGGCTCGAGATCTCCTTCTCGGCCCGGTCGTGCAGCCGCGCCTCGATGTCGGCGACGATGTCGTCCACGGCCGGGACCCCGACGGAGCGCTTCTCGCACGCCTTGAGGATCGAGCTCCGGAGCTTCTGGCGGTCGAACGGCTCGCGCCGTCCGTCACGCTTCACGACGTGGGGCAGCACGTCCTCGATGTACTCGTAGGTCGTGTAGCGCCGGTGGCACTTCAGACACTCCCGGCGCCGGCGGATGAACTCGCCTTCGCGCCCGACCCGGGAGTCGACGACCCGGTCCTCCGTGTGACCGCAGAACGGACATTTCATGGGACGCCTCCTCCGGCGCCGCCCGGCCTAGCCGAGCCGCTCGGGATAGAGCGGGAACCGCGCCGTCAGCTCCTGGACCTCGCCCCGCACCGACGCCTCGACCGACGCGTCGCCGAGTGTGCCGAGGATGCGGTCGATCAGCCGCGCGATCTCGGCCATCTCCGGCTCCGCCATCCCCCGCGTCGTCACCGCCGGCGTCCCGATCCGGATGCCGCTCGTGACCATCGGGCTCCGGGTCTCGTAGGGGATCGTGTTCTTGTTCACGGTGATCCACGCCCGATCGAGCGCCTCCTGCGCGTCCTTCCCGGTGAGCCCCTTGGGCGTGAGGTCCACGAGCAGGAGGTGCGTGTCGGTGCCCCCGGAGACCAAGCGGTAGCCGCGCGCGAGCAGCGCCGCCGCCAGCGCCGCGGCGTTACGGACGACCTGCTGCTGGTAGGCGCGCCACTCGGGCAGCTGGGCCTCGCGGAAGGCCACCGCCTTGGCCGCGATGATGTGCATGAGCGGTCCTCCCTGCACGCCCGGCATCACCGTCTTGTCGAGGGCCGCCGCGTCGGCCGACCGGCACATGACCATGCCGCCGCGGGGGCCGCGCAGCGTCTTGTGGGTCGTCGTCGTGACGAAGTCCGCGACGCCGACGGGCGAGGGGTGGAGCCCGGCGGCGACGAGCCCCGCCGGATGGGCGATGTCGGCCATCAGCGCCGCCCCCACCTCGCCCGCGATCTCCCCGAAGGGCTTGAAGTCGATGGCGCGGGGGAAGGCCGACCCGCCGGCGATGATGAGCTTGGGACGGTGGCGGCGAGCGAGGTCCCGGACCTGGTCCAGATCGATCAGCTCGGTATCCCGCCGCACGCCGTAGGCGACGATCGAATAGAACTTGCCGGAGTAGTTCACGGGGCTGCCCGCGGTGAGGTGGCCGCCGTGGGAGAGGTTCGGCCCGAGCACGGTGTCGCCCGGCTTGAGCAGCGTGAAGAAGACGGCCATGTTGGCCTGGGCGCCCGAGTGCGGCTGAACGTTGGCGTGCTCGGCGCCGAAGAGCTCCTTGGCGCGCGCGATCGCCAGGCTCTCCGCGATGTCCACGATCTCGCAGCCGCCGTAGTAGCGCCGGCCGGGGTAGCCCTCGGCGTACTTGTTGGTCATGACCGAGCCCATCGCCTCGAGGACGGCTTCCGAGACGAAGTTCTCGGAGGCGATCAGCTCGAGGTTCCGGTTCTGGCGCTCAGCTTCGGCGCGCAGCGCCTTGGCGATGTCCGGGTCGACCTGCTCGAGCGACGTCAGTGCCGGCCTCCATTTGGCCCCGCGGTCCGCTGCTCCAGCTCGGTGATCTTCCCGATGCGCCGGGCGTGCCGGCCGCCCGCGAACGCGGTCTCGAGCCAGGTCTGGAGGATCTCGATCGCGGTGTCCCGCGCCACGAGCCGCGCGCCGAGCGCGAGCACGTTGGCGTCGTTGTGCTCCCGGCTCAGGCGAGCCGCGAGCGGGTCGCCGCACGTCGCCGCCCGGACCCGTGGCACCTTGTTCGCGGTCATCGACATTCCAAGGCCCGTCCCGCAGACGAGCACGCCCCGATCGGCCTTCGCGGCCGCGACCGACTCCGCGACGGGGAGTGCGTAGTCCGGATAGTCGACGGCGTCCGATCCGTGGGTGCCGAAATCGAGCACCTGGTGGCCCTGCGTGACGAGCCACGCCTTGAGGTCCTCCTTGAGCTGCCATCCGGCGTGATCGGCTCCGAGGGCGATGACCGACATACGGCCCAACCATACAGGTTGTGGATTCGGACTGTCAAGTTGCCCAACATGTAGTGGAATCTCTGCCGAGCCTGGCCGGCCGGCCCTGGCGGGCCTGCGGCGAGCCGCCCCCCCGACCCAATCAGCCCGGCTGCCGAAAGAGCGCGAGAACGCCGGTATACGTATGGAAGAAGTTCTCCGTGCCGACGGGAGCGAACTCGCCGTTGCCGAAGAACCCGATCAGCGGCCAGTCCCCGAGACGCTCGCGGATGAGCGTCACGTCGTGGTTGGCGACACCGTAGAGCCCCTGGCCCCGGCCGGCGCAGTTGACGTAGACGCCGAAGGCGGGCGGGCGGGCGCCGAGGGCCGTCCGGACGCGATCGAGCATGGCCTCGAGATCCTCGTGGGCCGCCCGCGCGTCGCGGATCTGGAACTGGATCGTCTGCCCGACGAAGACGGGCTCGGCGAGCGTGATCGTGCCGCTCTCCTGGTCGAGTCCGGCCAGGCTCCTCACGACAAAGTCGCCGCGGCCGAGCGGGGACTTGCCGACGTCGACCGCCAGGCCCGCGAAGACGCCCGCACGCGGCACCCGCTCGGCGTAGTCGGGCACGCTCTCGATCGCCTCGCGCAGGACCTGCACCGGTGGCCGGCCGCCGATCGAGTGGATCGCGTTCGCCGCCACGTCCGTCACCACGTACGGCTCGCCGATCGGCTCGCAGGCCTGGGCGACGCCGACGACCGGCGGCATCGAGATCGCGAGGCCGGTCAGGGTCCCGCAGATCACGTCGGCCGCGTAGAGCTCGAAGGGCGGCATCCCCGCCGCGACGCCGCCGACGACCGGCACCGGGTCGAGCCGTCCGCCGAGACCAAAGAGCAAGTCGTCCGGGCTGAGCGTCGTCGGGTCGGGAAGGATCAGGAGGCAGCCGTCCTCCGAGCCGGCCATGCCGGTGCACCGGGAGAGCTCCGCGCCGGCGTCGGCGCCGAGCGCCTCCCCCACGGGCAAGACGAACGGCCTGATCGCCGGCGCGCCGCCTGTCGCCACGACCATGACGGCGACCGCGGCCACACCCTCGGCTTCGCCGCGCTCGGTGAGGACGCCCGCCCCGCTGCAGCCGACGATCGAGCCGGCACCGGTGACCGCGCGCACCGCCCGGAGGAGCTCCCCTCCCTGCCGATAGGCGTCGGCCGTCGCGAAGACGAGGGCCACCTCCGCGCGCGCCGCCCCGCTCGTCTCGAGCGCCGCGCGGGCCGCCAGGCGGGCGGCCTCGTCCGGGCGCCTTCCGGTGCTGAGGCCAGACCCGGCAGCGATCAGCGCGCGCTCCTGCGGAGCCTTCGCTCAGCGCTCGTTGAGGGAGACGACGCGGCGGGCGTCGGGCGGGCGGTCTCGGACCGCGGGCGAGTGAGCCGGTCAGTCCCATGCCGCTCGAGCACCCGGGCCGCCGACCCGAACGAGGAGCGGAGGTCGATGCCGTCGGGGCCGGCTCCGGCGGGCGGCGTCATGGCGGCCGTTTTTACCACGGCTCTCCGGTCCCTTCAAGGTAGCGTACCGTCGCAGGGAGCGGACCGTCCCATGGACGTGATCGCGTTCTACGATCGGCACCCCATCAACGAGGCGCAGATCCTCGAGGTCCTCCGCCAGCGCGGGAGGCTGCCCGGTCCGCTCGCTCCCGAGGACCTCCTCGAGCTCGACCAAGACCATTTCGGGGGGCTGCCGGCGGTCGAGGCCCTGGCGCGGCTGGCCGGGATCAGCCGCGGCAGCCGGGTTCTCGACGTCTGCGCGGGGCTTGGCGGCCCCGCGCGCTTTCTCGCCTGGCGCCTGGGATCGGTCGTGACGGGCGTCGATCTCAACGCCGGGCGCGTCGCCGCCGCCCGCCGCCTGAGCCGCCTCGTCGGGCTCGAGCACAGGACCCGGTTCGTCCGGGGCGACGCGACCGCGCTGCCGCTCCGCGACCACGCCTTCGACGCCTGCGTGAGCCAGGAGGCGTGGCTCCACGTCGAGGACAAGGCCGCCGTGCTCGCCGAGTGCCGCCGTGTGCTCCGCGCGGGCGGCCGCCTCGGGTTCACCGACTGGATCGCCCACCCGCGCCTGGCCGAGCGCGAGCGCGCCAGGCTCCGGGAGTGGATGGCGGCGACGGCGGTGCCGACCATCGACGGCTACCGTGCCCTCCTGGCGCGGAGCGGCTTCGTGGCGATCGAGGCTGAGGACCTCTCGGTGTCGCTCCGCAAGATCCTGCGCGAAAGGCTCCAGATGTTCCGGAGCCTCCGCGGGGCCACCGTCGCGCGCTTGGGGCAGGCGCAGTACGACGCGTTCGACCAGCTTTACGCGTTCTTCGTCGGGCTGGTCGAGGACGGCAAGCTCGGCGGCGGCCGCTTCGGCGGCACCGCCTGAGGCCTGGCTAACCGGGCGGGTAGCGGAAGGCCGGCCAGCCGAGCCCGACTGGCTCCCCTGGCGGCTGCCAGGTCTTCCGCGGAGCCGGCCGGTCGTTCAGGGCGACCGGGCGCTTGGCGGACGACTTGCTGGTCTCGGGCTTCCCCGTAGCCGGTCTCTTTGCCACAGACTTCTTCGTCATGACCTTCTTCGCCTTTTTCATGCGGCGAAATTTACACCAGCGGTCGACGGGCGGTCAACCGCGCGTATCGCGCCGTCTAGAATGTTACCGAGCGAAGATCGTCGCGCCATGTGCGATGTGACTTTCGCCAGGGCCCGTCGCGGCCCAGAGGGAGAGCGACATCGTGACGGCACACGCCAAGTGGGAGTACGTCAAAGTGATCTACCCGCGCGATCGCCAGGCGCCGCGCCGGGAGGAGCAACGGCTCTTGGATGAATGCTGCCGGATCACCCGCTATCACCGCAAGCACGCCGTGCGCCTGCTGAACGGGTCCCGAGCGGCGAGCGGCCGCGCCCCCCGGCGCGGCCGGACCCCGCGGCGCAGCCCCGCCGCCATCGAGGCCCTCCGGACCATCTGGGAGGCGGCCGGCTGTCCGTGGTCGGTGCGGCTGCGGGCCTTGCTGCCTCTGTGGCTGCCCTGAGCCCGCCGCCGCCTTGGCCTGCCCCGCGCCGTGGTGCGTGCGAACGAACGCGAAACAGGAGTTCCGGATCCAACGGTCGTCGAACCCTTCGAGACCCAGCTCTCGACGGCCGGCGTTGGTCCAGAGACATAGAACATCTCGGCGGCCGAAGAAACCGAACCACGGGTCATGGAGAAAGACCACCGGGTGCTCCCGCTGCACGTCGGGATACTCGATCCCGAAGTAGAGAGCATCCTCGTACGTCGGCCGCTCAAAACCGAGTTGAGTCGCCTCGGCAATGGCTTCTTCAGACGTAACGTCGTGATCAAACGGGACGAGGATGATCTCACGCGCCTGTCGCCCGTCGAAGTGCCTCGCCGGGAAGTTCTCGGAGGTCACGCACGAGTGGGCGTACGCGTACTCGCCCGCCTCGACGAGTTCCTCGGTCGATCGGCCGTCTCCGGTCGTGATCCGGTAGCTCCCGGCGCCACCCCTCATGGTCATTCCGTTGGCCCCGCCTGAGCCTCCGCTTAGGCCCCTGCGCCCACTCGCGCCGCGCCGCCATGGTTCACGCCGGTGGTGTTTGGAGCCCCTGCGCGGGACTTATGAGCGCCGCCGCCTGGTCACATCATGAATGGCGCGATGATCACCCCTTCGGTCACATTCAGAAATGGCCTGACAGGCCGCCGCCCGCAGGCGGGCGCGCGCCGGCGCTACTTCAGCCGCTTCAGGAGGTCGCGCAGGCCCTGCTCGAGCTCGCGGACTTCGCCACGCGCCGGCAGCAGCGTGCCTGGCTTCACGCGGATGGAAGGGGAGGCGGCGCTGCCGGCCACCTTCGCCGCGATCTGGGCGCGGCCCGTCTTCACCACGAGGTCCGCGTTCACTCGGCCGTCGGTGAGCCCGTAGCGCCCGGCCACGCTGATCTGCATGGCCCGGCTCGCGTACCGAAGGTCGTCGGTGGTGACGACACCGTCCCGGATCGTGTAGCTCCCGGTGATCGAGTCGAAGTCGAGCGGCGAGGTGAAGAGCGAGGCCGGCAGATCCACGTTCAAGAGCGAGACGACGGCGCCCCCGATCCGCATCACCGCGCCGAGCAGCTTCAGCGCCTCGGGGCCGACGACCTTGCCCGGCCCGATCCGGAGGTGACCCGAGCCTGACAGGGTCGCCCAGAGCGCGGCCGGGCGCGCCGACGCCTCCCCGGTCAGGTCGAGCGGTCCCGTGACGGCGTAGCCCTGGCAGAGATAGTTCACGAGCACGGGGCCGAGCGGCAAGGCCCGGATCGCGAGGTCGCTCACGCGGAGCAGCGCGCCATCACGGAGGGTCCACCGGAGTCCGGCGGTGACCGTTCCGGGGCCGAGCTTCGTCGTCAGCGGCCGGCTCGTGAGCACGTCGTCGGCGAACGCGACCGGAAGGCGGACCAGGTCGAGCGTGAGCGTGCGCCGGCGGGGTTCCGGGCAGGCCGCCCGGACCTGGGTGGCCGTGAGCGGGGTAAAGTCCGCCTCGCCGGTGACACGGGGCGATCCGAGCGTGCCCGACACGGTCAGGGTTCCCTGGAGAGAGCCGCCGAGCTCCGGGGACGCCCCCCTGGCCAGTCCGCCGAGGCCGGCCAGGTGGCGACCCGTGAACGCGACGCGCGCGCTGACCGGCGCTTCGAGCGGGGGCCGGCCCGCGCCGACCGCGAGCCTGCCGTCGGTGATCGTGAGCGCGAGCTCACCGGGCGAGAGTCGGGTCCGGCCGCTGAACTCGACGGGCGACCCCGAGCCGATCCGCGCGAGGCTCAGGTTCAGGCCGTCGAGGCGGTAGGTCACCGCCGGCCCCGGGCCCGACGTGTAGCTCAGCGTACCGTCGACGATGCGGATCCGGGAGACCACCGGCAGGGCGCCCCCCCCCACGCCCGTCCGCGGGGTGGCCGGGCGCGGCGGCGGCGCCGCGCCGGGGGGCGCGCCGAGCGTCGCGACGTTCAGTCGGCCCGCCGGGCCCTGGATCAGCGCCACCTGCGGTCGCTCGAGGACGAGCTCGCCGAACTCCACGCGCCCGCGCAGGAGCGGCAGGAGCCGCAGCCGGAAGCTGCCGGTCTCGATGGTGAGGAACGGCTTCGTCCCGAAGCGCGGGTCCTCCGCGACCTCGAGATTCTTGAGCCGGACCGCCGGCAGCGGAAGCACCCGTACCGAGAGCGCGGCGAGGCGGACCGGGCGCCCGAGCGCCTGCGCCGCCGAGCGCGCGATCAGCGCTTGGACCCGCGGGGCGTCGACGACGTACGGGACGGCCACGGCGGCGGCGAGCGCCAGCACCAGCAGGGCGGCGAGCGCCGCCGCGATCCACCTCAGCATCGGGGCTCAGGAGACCGGATGCCGGCTCACGGGACGAGGAGCACCTTCCCCGTCGTCTTCCGGGCCTCCAGCGCGCGGTGGGCCTCGGTGGCGTCCTTCAGCGCGAACTCGGTCTCCATCCGGAGCTTGAGCTTGCCGTCCCGGATCCACGCGAGCACGTCGCCCGCGCGCGCCAGCAGCTCGTCGCGCGTCGCCACGTGATGGAACAGGCTCGGCCGCGTGAGGAAGAGCGAGCCCTTGGCGTTGAGCACGTTCGGGTCGAAGGACCCTACCGGGCCGCTCGACCCCCCGAACAGCACCATCATGCCGCGGGGCGCCAGGCAGTTCAGCCCCTTGTCGAACGTGGTCTTGCCAACACCATCGTAGACGACCTGGACCCCCTTGCCGCCCGTCAGGCGCCTCACCTCGGCCTCGAAGTCCTGCGTCGCGTAGAGGATCACGTCGTCGGCCCCGGCCCCCCGGGCCAGCCGCGCCTTGTCGTCGGTCGAGACGGTGGCGATCACGCGCGCGCCGCGGAGCTTCGCGATCTGGCAGAGGAGGAGCCCGACGCCGCCGGCGGCGGCGTGGATCAGGCACGCGTCGCCCGGCTTCAGCGGGTACGTCGCGCTCGCGAGGTAGTGCGCGGTCATGCCCTGGAGCATGGCGGCCGCGCCCTGCTTCGTGCTGACGCCGGCCGGGAGCCGGACGAGACGGGCGGCCGGCACGGCGGCGAACTGGGCGTAGGCGCCGAGCACGCCCGTGTAGGCGACCGGGTCGCCGACCTTCACCTCCGTGACGTTCGGGCCGACGGCGGCGACGGTGCCCCCCGCCTCGAAGCCGACCGTGAAGGGCAGGTCCTGCTTGTACAGGCCCGTCCGGACGTTGACGTCGATGTAGTTGACGCCCGCCGCGTCGATCTTGACGACGGCCTCCCCGGCCTTCGCGACCGGCTCAGGCACGTCCTCGAAGCGGAGCGCGTCGGGCCCGCCGGGTGAGTGGACGCGTACGGCCTTCATAGCTGTCCTCCTGGAGAGCGGTCGGTGAACACGACGCGGAGCAAATTATACATGGCGTAGCATTCGAGCGCGAAGGGCGGGAACCCGAGATAGCCGAGCACGGGCATCTCGAAGAGCTTCACGTCCCCCCAGTACGGCACCGTGTAGGTCCACTTCGTCGTGGCCCCGTGGTTCCAGAACTCCCAGAGCGCTCCGCAGACGAGCCCGCTCGCGAGCAGCGCGAGGACCGTGCCGGCCTCGCCCCGCTCGAGGTCGCGGAGCCACGAGGGGGCGCCCCGGCTTCGGTTCACGGGCTCGAGGAGCAGGGCCCAGCCGGTCCAGACGAGCGGCACGAGCCAGGGCGACACGACCACGAGCGGCAGGGCGACGCTCACCGCGCCGGCGGCGACCGAGCCCTGGAGGGCCCAGCCGGGCAGCGGCACCGGCCGCACGCGGGCGCGGGCGAACACGGTGGCGCGCAGCACGCGCGCGGTGAGGAAGAGCGCGGGGAAGATGGTCGCGAAGGCCCAGTCGTAGCCGACACGCCGGAGGTAGGGGTTCGGCTCGAGCTGGTGGTACTGCCACCAGAGGCCCACCTGGTCCGCGCCGCCGCGCCAGAACCGCGGCGCGTTGTACCACTCGAAGAGCCACCAGCAGGCGACCGAGGCGACCACGACGCCGACCAGCTCTCCCCGCTCGGTCGTCAAGAGCGAGGCGCCGGTCAGGCGGGCACAGAGGGCGTCGACGAACAGCACGTACCCGGTCCACACGATCGGCGTAAACCACTCGCCGACGAGCGCCTGGCCCCGGAGGAGGAGGATCTCGGCGGCCAGGACGACCGCGAGGCCAGCCCACCCGTGACGCGGCACGCTAGACCTTCAGGAGGCTGCGGACCTCGCTGACCACCTCCTGGCGCCAGGCCTCGAGGTTCTCGGCGCGCAGCTTCTTCCGGACCTCGAGCATCGCCTTCTCGAGCTGCTCCGTGAGCTTCGGGGGGCGCTCGAGGAAGCGCGCGACCTCGTTCATGTTCTCGTCGAAGAACGCGAAGACCGGAATCGACCGGTAGATTCCCTGGTTCAGGTACTGGTCCATGAGATCCGGGTTCTTGTCGCGGAGGAAGATCCGCATCTCGATCCGGGGGTGGCCGTGCACGAGCTTGGCGAGCACCGGAAAGTTGTAGAGGGCGTCCCCGCACCAGTCCTCGGTGAGGACGAGGCAGGAGAGCTTCTTGCCGAGCCGGTCGAGCGCGGCCCGGTCTTCTGGCCGGATCTTCGCGTCGTCGAAGAACTTGCGGAAGGTCTCCTTGTTGGTGGTCATCTGGTCGAAGTACTGCTCCCACGTCATGCCCTGCCTGAACCGTTCGCGCGTGACCATGTCTCTCCTCCCGAGGGAGTTAACGGATCGCTGCCAGATCCACGGAAAACCGCGTCACCTCGCGGCCGTCCTGATCGCGCACCACCAGCACCACCCGACCCTTCGGGTTGAGCGTCGCCGTCGCGAAGCCGTACACGCAGTGCGCCAGGTACCGCCCGTCCTCCTGGCGCCGCGCGCTGCGCTCGTTCTGGACGAAGGTGGGGCGGAGCTCGCCGCCGGCCCCCGCGAGCAGCCCGGGCGTGTAGAAGCGGGCGAAGTCGCCGCGCGACCCGCGCAGGGACACCCAGAAGACCAGCCGGTCCCGGTCCTCGCGCAGCACCTTGTCGACGTCGGCCCGCGTGATCGGCTTCTGCTTGAAGGCGGCCTGGCGGGCGGCGAGTGCCAGGCGCAGAAAGGGGGTCATGACGGTGACGTCGCCCGCCTCGCTCGAGGACCACCATTCGCCGGCGAACGTCTCGCTCGTGACGCTGCGCTCCCCCGTTCGAATCGCCTCGGCCTGCTCCCGCGCGGTGAGGATGAAGGACGCCGCCGCGGCGGGGGCGCCCGAGACCGCGCACGTGATCAGCACGAGGAGGGCGACTCGCGCGCGCGCCATCGGCCTGGGACGCCTAGCGGGCTCCGCTCAGGGGTGCCGGGGTCCCGACCGTGACGACGGCGAACGTCTCCGGCAGGAGATACCGCTGGGCCGCCCGCTGGACGTCCGCGGCCGTCACCCGGGCGATGCCCTCCCTGAACCGGTCCGCGTAGTCGAGCCCGAGACCCTGCTCCTCGACCCCGACCAGGAAGTTTGCGACCTTCGCCGACGTATCCAGGTGGAGCGGGAAGCCTCCGATCAGGTAGGCCTTGGCCAGGTCGAGCTCGTGGGCGGAGACGGGCTCCCGCGCGATGCGCGCCATTTCCGCCCGCGCGATGTCGAGCGCCTTGGTCGCTTCCGCCGTCCGGGTCCGGAGCCCGACGACCTCCGCCGACCCGTAGCGTCCGGGCGAGACGTAGCTGTAGACGACGTAGGCGAGGCCGCGCTCCTCCCGCACCCGGAAGTAGAGACGCGAGTTCGTCCCGCCGCCCAGGATGTAGCTGGCGACCACGAGCGGGAAGTAGTCCGGCTGGTCCTGGCGGATGGCCCGCCGCCCCATGGCGATCGTCGTCTGACTCAGGGTGCGCGCGATCGTCTGCGCCTCGGGCGCCGACGTCGCGGACCCGGTCGGGACGGCCGGGGGCGGCGACGTCGGCCGCGGCCAGTCGCCGCAGCGGGCGAGGATCTCCCGCCGCGCCTCGTCGAGAGTGACGGCGCCGACGACCGCGATGATCGCGGCGTCGGGGCGGACGTGCTCGGCGTAGTATCGGACGACCTGCTCGCGCGTGAGCCCGCCGACCGACTCGCGGGTCCCGTCCGCCGGGTGCCCATACGGGTGACCGAGGTAGACGAGCCGCATGAGCCCGCGTCCCGCCACCGCCTCTGGGTTTTCCTCAGAGCGCTGGATCCCCGCCTGGATCTGCTTCCGCGTCCGCGCGAGCTCGGGCTCCGGGAAGGACGGGCGGCGGACGACGTCGCCGAGGAGGTCGAGCCCGAGGGGGAGGTCCTTCTTGAGAACCGACAGCGAAACCGTGATGCCGTCCCGGCTCGCGTCCGACTCGAGGCTGCCCCCGACGAACTCGATGGCGCGGTCGATGTCAGCGCCCGTGCGTGTGGCCGTGCCGCGCGTGAGGAGCCGGGCGGTGAGGTTCGCCAAGCCAGGCGCGTCGGGCGGGTCGAAGGCGCTGCCCGCGCGGAAGTAGGCGCGCACGGCGACGATCGGCACCGCGGGCCGCTCCGCCACCAGTAGGACGATCCCGTTCGGCAGGACCTCGCGGCGCGCGAGCGGTGCTGAGACGGCCGCCCCGGGCACGAGGAGCAGGAGGGGCAGAAGGGCCAGCCGGCGCACCGTCGTCATCGGACCCATGATATACCCGACGGTCACCCTACGCGTCGGAAGCGTCACTCTATCAGCTAGTTGCGGGGCGTCGGGGTGCGAATGTGACGCGCTCAGGCCGGGGAGTGAAGCGGCACCCCTGGGGACCGCCGCCGACACCCGGGCTCGCGGCCCGGCCGTCCTTCCCGTGACGGGTCGAGCCCCAAGCGCGCCAGGTTCGGGTGCCCCACGGCGCGGACAGGCGCACGCGTCAGGACTTTGGGATGAGAATGCCGACGTTCTTGCCGCCGTCGGGGAAGTAGGTGGTCGCCGCCCTCCGGAGCTGCTCGGCCGTGACCGCCCGGATCTTCGGGACGAACTCGTCCTTCAGCCGGAAGCCTCCCGCCATCTCGAAGCGGGCCAGCAGGGACGCCCGGCTGTGCACGGAGTCCTCCTGGAAGACGAAGCTCGCTTCGATCTGGTTCTTCGCCCGCGCCAGCTCCTCCTCCGAGACCGGCTCCGCCTTCAGACGCGCCATCTCGCCGAGCAGTGCCTGCTCGAGCGCCTCCGGCGTCTGCCCCGGCATCGGGTTCGCCCAGAACCAGAAGAGGTTTGGATCGACCGAGTAGTAGGAGTAGTCGCCGCCCGCGCCGAGCGCCAGCTGGCGGTCGCGGACCAACTGCGTGTAGAGCCGCGACGCGCGCCCACCCGACAGGACCGTCGAGAGGACCTCGAGCGCCGGCGCATCCTCCGAGCGGGAGTTGGGCACGTGGTAGGCGATGTAGACGATCGGCAGCTGCGCGTCACGGTGGACGGTGACGCGCCGCTCCCCCGCCTGCGGGGGCTCCACCGCCAGCACGGGCGGCGGATCCGCGCCGCGCGGGATCGCCCCGAACGCCCGCGTGATCTTCTCGAGCAGTTCCGCGGCGTGGAAGTCCCCGGCCGCCGCCACGAGGGCGTTGTTCGGCACGTAGTAGGTGTCGTAGAAGGCCCGGATCTCGGGCGGGGTGATACGCCGGATGTCCACGGTCCAGCCGATGACGGGCAGGCGGTACGGGTGGGAGAGGAAGGCGATCGCGCTCGTCTCCTCGGCGAGGAAGCCGTCGGGGTCGTCCTCGGTGCGCGTCCGGCGCTCCTCCATCACGACCTGCCGCTCGGCGGCGATCTCCGCCGGATCCAGGAGCAGGTGCCGCATGCGGTCGGCCTCGAGCGCGATCACCCGGTCGACCTTGTCGGCGGCGATGTCGACGAAGTACGACGTCACGTCGCGGCTGGTGAACGCGTTGTCGCGTCCCCCGTTCTCCTCCACGAGCCGCCCGTACTGGCCGCGCCCGTAGGTGGGCGTGCCCTTGAACATCAGGTGCTCGAGGAAGTGGGCGATGCCCGTCGCGCCCGGGTGCTCGTTGCGGGAGCCGACGCGGTACCACACCTGGAAGGACACGATGGGGTTGCGGTGGTCCTCGAGCAGGAGGACGCGGAGGCCGTTGTCGAGCGTCGCCTCCACGACGGGGTCGGCGGCGCCCGCCGGGGCGGCGAATACCGCGACGAGGCAGAGCGCGGTCACGAGCGCCGTCATGCCCTTGATTATACGCGAGCGCCCTCGCCCGCCCGGCGGCGCCGCCCCCCGGGCGCGCGAGCGCGGCTCTAGAGTATGATGTCACCGCGATGCTCGTGATCCGCGCGCTCGCCCTCGTCTCGGCCCTGGTCGTGGCGTCCGCGCCGGCACGCGGAGCCTCCTGCGAGGAGCCGCTCTCGACGATCTATGCGAAGGTCGCGCCGGCCGTCGTCTCGATCCAGGCCACCAAGATCAACAAGGCGCGGCCGGACCGGCGCTTCGAGACGATCGTCGGCTCCGGCTTCCTCATCGAGGGCGACGGGCACGCCCTCACCAACGCCCATGTCGTGGACGGGGCCGCGTCCATCGTCGCCACGCTCGACACCGGCGAGAAGGTCCCGACGCGCGTGCTCGCGCTCGACTCCGTCCTCGACTTGGCCCTCCTCAAGCTGCACGTGCCGACGCCGCAGGCGGTCGTGCGGCTCGGCGAGTCGGGCGGCGTTCGGGTGGGCGACGACGTCGTCACGATCGGGAACCCGATCGGGCTCGAACAGACGATGACGCGCGGGATCGTGAGCGCCATCAACCGGGTGTTGCCCTCCCTGAGCGCGGAGGAGCCGATGCTGCAGACCGACGCGCCGATCAACCCCGGCAACTCGGGTGGCCCGCTGCTGGACCGCTGCGGGGCCGTCATCGGCATCAATACGCTGTTCTCCGAGGATGCGCGGAACATCGGCTTCGCGATCCCGATCGACGCGGTCAAGGTGGCCCTCAAGAGCCTCAAGGACTCGGGCCGGGTCGTGCGTCCGTGGCTCGGGCTGCAGGGGCGGACCCTCGACCCGTCCCTCGCCAACGTCGTCCGGATGCCGGTGACCGCGGGGTTTCTCGTCGAGGTCGTCGAGGACGGAAGCCCGGCCGAGCGCGCGGGCCTGCGCGGCGGCCGCCTCTCGATCAGCGTGCAGGGGGAAGACTACCTCCTCGGGGGCGACATCGTGACGGCGGTGAACGGCAGCCCCGTCCGCACGCGGGAGGACTTCGGCGCGCGCGTCAAGGTGCTCAAGGTCGGTCAACGCGCCCGGCTCACCGTCTTCCGGGAGGGGACCGCGCGCGACGTCACCGTCAACGTCGCCGAACGTCCCCGCCTGCCCTACGATCTCTCCGATCAGGAGTGATGACGCGGGGCGTGGCCGAGTCCATCGAGATGAGCCGGTCGTGAGGGCCGCGGCGGGGCGGCGCGGCCGATGCGGGCGCTCGGACGGGGACCCCGATCCGACCGGTCGGCGCCGGGGCGACGGGCCCGGCCGGCGAGAGCCCGGCGCGCGGTGGTGAAGACCCGCCGGAACATCGGACGCGTCAGCTTCCCGGTGAAGGTGTTCTGCTGGCTAGGATGGTAGGAGCCGATCAAGGTCGCCCCGTCCGCGAAGCGCACGACGGCGCCGTGGGCGAAGACGGGCGCGCGGCCGGGGAGCGGCCGGCCGAGGAGCCGTCGCGCCCGGAGGTAGGCGTGCCAGGCGATCCGCCCGAGCGCGATCACCACCCGCACCCGGCGGAGGAGTTCCAGTTCGCGCAGCAGGTACGGCTCGCAGCGGCGCATCTCTCGGGTCGTCGGCTTGTTGCCGGGCGGCGCGCAGCGGACCGCCGCGGTCACGTAGGCGTCCCGCAGCCGAAGCCCGTCGTCCGCGCGAGCGGACTCCGCCTGGCTCGCGAATCGAGCCTGCCAGAGCGCCCGGAAGAGCCAGTCACCGCTGCGGTCCCCGGTGAAGAGGCGCCCCGTGCGGTTACCGCCGTGGGCGGCCGGCGCGAGCCCGATCAGGAGCAGGCGCGCGCGGCGGTCGCCGAAGCCGGTCAGCGGGCGCGCCGCGTAGCGCTCGCCGCGGAAGCGGCGCGGCGGCGCCAGGGCCACGGCCTCCCGGTGGGCGACGAGTCGCGGGCAGCGCGTGCAGCCCACGATCTCGCCGTTGAGAACCCGGAGCGGATCGCTCGAACGTCCGTGAGTGTCCATCCCTCGCCGCGGAGGGCCCGCCACGGCCCCCGCACCCCTCCCACACGAGTCCGACGGTTCCCCCCGCCCGCGCAGCGTCCGCCGGAGCCGGGGGCGCCACGGGAGTGTACATGACGGCGCGCGTGCCGGCCATCGTGGTGCACGGCGGGGCGGGGGCCGAACCGGCGGAGGGGCGCGAGGAGCTCCGCGCAGGAATGCGCGCGGCCGTCGAGGCTGGGTGGGCGCTGCTCCGGTCGGGCGCCGCCTCGCTCGACGCCGTCGAGGCCGCGGTGCGGATCCTCGAGGATCACCCGCGCTTCAACGCGGGCCGCGGCGCCGTGCTGACCGCGGAGGGCACGGTCGAGCTCGACGCGTCGATCATGGAGGGGGACCGGCTGCGCTGCGGCGCCGTCGCCGCCGTACGGGCCATCGCCAACCCGATCACGCTCGCGCGGCGGGTCCTCGAGGACGGGCGCCACGTGCTGCTCGTCGCCGGGGGCGCCGTGCGGTTCGCGCGCGACCAGGGCATCGCCGAGTGCGACCCCGCCGCTCTGATCACCGAGCCCCAGCTCCGGCGGTGGCGAACCCGCGGCGGGAGCGCCCCGACGGCGCCGCCGCCCTCGCCCGCCACGGTGACCGGGCCCGGCGGTCCCACCGGCACCGTGGGCGCCGTCGCGCTCGACGCCCGCGGGACGATGGCCGCGGCGACGTCCACGGGCGGCACGGCCGGCAAGCTTCCCGGGCGCGTCGGGGATTCGGCGCTCATCGGGTGCGGGACGTACGCGGAGAGCACGATCGGCGGCGCCTCGTGCACGGGGACCGGGGAAGCCATCATCCGGACGGTGCTCGCCCACCGCGCCCTCGGGTTCCTCCGTGACGCCGAGGACCCGGAGTACGCGGCCAGGGTCGCGGTCGACGTGCTCGTCGACGAGGGCGGCGGCGCGGGCGGGCTGATCCTCCTCGACTGGCGCGGCCGCGCGGGCTTTGCCTGCTCCACCCCGTTCATGCCGGTCGCCTGGCGGTCCCCCGCCCACGCCGAGAGCGTGCTCGCGGTCTGACGTGGTCACCCTCGCCGACATCGAGGCGGCGCGCGAGCGCCTGCGCGGCTCCGTCTACGAGACGCCGTGCGCGTACTCCCAGACCCTGTCCGAACGGACCGGCACCCGCTGCCACGTGAAGCTCGAAAACCTCCAGATGACCGGCTCCTTCAAGGAGCGCGGCGCCGCCAACGTCCTGCTCCAGCTCTCCGCCGCCGAGCGGGACCACGGCGTGGTCGCGGCGAGCGCCGGCAACCACGGGCTCGCCATCGCCTTCCACGCCGCCCGGCTCGGCATCCGCGCCGTGATCGTGATGCCCGAGTCGGCGCCGCTCGTGAAGGTGACGGCGGCCAGGCGCTACGGGGCGGAGGTCCTGCTGGTCGGCGTCAGCTACGACGAGGCCTACCGGCGCGCCCGAGAGGTCGAGCGCGAGCGGGGTCTCTGCTTCATCCATCCGTTCGACGACCCGCGCGTCATCGCCGGCCAGGGCACCCTCGGGCTCGAGCTGATGGAGCAGCGGCCGGATGCCGACGCGCTCCTGATCCCCCTCGGCGGCGGCGGGCTCATCGCCGGGGTGGCGACGGCGGTGAGGGCGCGCGGCCCCCGGGTCCGCCTGATCGGCGTGCGCGCGGCCGAGCTCCCGACGATCGCCGACGGCATCGCGGTGCGCGAGCGGGGCGCGCTGACGGCGCCGGTGATCCAGGCGCTCGTCGACGACGTGGTGACCGTCTCCGAGGAGGAGATCGCCAACGCGATCCTGCTCCTGCTCGAGATCGAGAAGACCGTGGTCGAGGGCGCCGGCGCGACCACGCTCGCCGCCCTCGTGAACCGCCCGCTCGGCCTCGACGGGCGGACGGTCGCGCTCGTCCTCTCCGGCGGCAACATCGACGTCACGATGGTGTCGCGGATCATCGAGCGCGGCCTCGTGAAGGACGGCCGGCTCGTCCGGCTGGCGGTGATGCTGGCCGACCGCCCGGGCGCGCTGGCCCGGCTCACCGCGTTGATCGCCGAGGTCCGCGCCAACATCCTGCACATCGAGCACGACCGGGCCTTCTCACGAGCCGGGATCGGCGAGAGCGAGGTGGAGCTGACGCTCGAGACCTCGGGGCCGGATCAGATCGCGGCGATCAAGGCACGCCTCGCGAGCGCGGGCTACCGCGTCGAGGACGCCCAGCCGCGCGGGCGCCCTACGTGAGGTGCACGGCGGGGAGCGCGCTGGCGATGGCGGCCCGCGCGCGGTCCGCGAGACCCCGGGCGGCCGCCTTCGGGTCCCGGGTGCGCGCGACGGGCAGCACCGGGTGGAAGGTGACCGTGATCTGGCCCGGGCGCGGCAGCCGCCGCCCCGGCGGCCAGGAGTTGGTGCCGCCCGCGATCGTCACCGGCAGAACCGGGATGCCGTGGGCGGTCGCGAGCCGGAACGCGCCGAGCTTGAACTCCTGCAGGCGCCCGTCGGGCGAGCGCCCACCCTCGGGGAAGATCATCACCGCCTCGCCCGCGGCGAGGAGTCGCACCGCCTGCCGGATGGCCTTGGCGTCCGCGGCGCCGACCGTGACCGGGAAGGCGCGGAGGCGCCGGATCGCCCAGCTCAGCAGCGGGATCTCGAAGAGCGCCTCCCAGGCCATGTAGTAGACCGGGCGCCGAAACGGGATCGTGACGAGCGGGGGATCCGCGTAGGTCTGATGGTTTGGCGTGACGAGGAGCGGGCCGTTGGCCGGGATGTTCTCGGCGCCGCGGTAGCGGAGCCCGAAGTACGCCCGGCCCGCCAGGTGCAGCGCCGGGCGCAACACGTCGAGGACCGGCGTGCGCACGCGCCCATCTTCACACGGGGCCGACGGTGATACCAGGGCGGCCGCTCGTGATCGCCCACCGGGGCGCCTCCGCCTACGCGCCCGAGAACACCCTGGCCGCCTTCGAGCTCGCCGTCGAGCAGGGTGCGGACATGCTCGAGTTCGACGTTCACCTCTCGGCCGACGATCAGCCCGTCGTCATCCACGACGAGACGCTCGGACGCACGACCAGCGGCGCCGGGCGCGTGCGCGATCACTCGCTCCGGGAGCTCAAGCGCCTCGACGCGGGAGGCTGGCGGGACGCACGGTTCCGCGGCCAGCGATTGCAGAGCCTGCAGGAGGTCCTCGAGCGGTTCCGAACCCGGATCGGCTTCGCCGTCGAGCTGAAGGCGGGGTCGGCCGTCTACCCGGGGATCGAGGATCGGGTGGTCTCGCTGCTCGAGATCTACGACGTGATCGACCGCACGCTCGTGCTGTCCTTCGATCACGCCGCGCTGGCGGCGGTGGCCCGCTCGAACCCCGGTCTCCCGCGGGCCGCGCTCCTCGGGCCCCGGACGCGCCTGCCGGAAAATATCACGGCCGTGGCCCCTCTCGGGGCCACGGCCGTGGGCCTTCCGGCCCGCCTCGTGACCGAGCAGCGCGTGCGCGCCGCCCGGGCGGCGGACCTTGATCTCTACATCTGGACCGTGAACGACCCGGCCCGGATGGATTCGCTAATCGACTGGGGCGTGCGCGGGATCATCACCGACCGCCCGGACGTCCTGCGCTCCCGCCCCCGGTTCGCCTAGACCTCTTCCTCGGTCGTCTCGCCGAACAGGGCACCGACCGGTTCCATCCGCCGCTCGATCCGCTCGAGCCGGTCCTGGCACCGGACGCAGGTCTGCACCTCGGGCAGCGCCCGAAGCCGCGCGGGGGGGATCGGCTCGCTGCACTCGACGCACACGCCGTACTCTCCCTCGTTCAGCCGCTCGAGGGCGTCGGCCAGCCGGTTCACGCGCTCGACCAGGAGGGTCCGCGTCGCGAAGCCCAGCTCCCGGCTCTCGTTGGCCTGGATCTCGTCGACCTCGTCGGCAAAGGGCGAGTTGTCTCCGATCGCACCCGGCAGATCCTCGGCCGCGACCGCACCACCCATCTGTCGCAGCCGGCGAACCGCCTGTCGAAGCTCGCCTTCCAGCTTCGTCCGGATCTCGTCCATTTGGGCCCCTCCCCTCTATCGCTTGGGACGCCCTTTTGATGCAACCCCTGTGCCGCGGGGTTTCGGAGGGCCGAGGCCATCGCTAACCTACGGAGAAGATGGAACCTTGATCATCCACTGGCCCAGGCGGGGCTCACGGGGGCGTGTAAAAGCGCCCGATCTGGGCAGACAGGGTGTCAATTCTTGGACATTGGGGCGGGAAGGATCGCCACCGCGTCACGCGGCCCCGGTGGCTGTGCCTTGGTCAGGCGGGCTCGGCGAAGAGGGCCTGGGCCGCCTGCCGGAGCATCGGGATCCCGCGGACTTCCTGGTCGAACAGCGGCACGATGGCGCGCACCTGGCCGTCGAACTTCTCGCGGATCGTGCCGAGGTGCTCCTCCTGCATCTGCAGCCGGTTCAGGACGAACTCGGGCAGCTCGCCCCCGAGCGCCTGCCGGTCCATCACCATGTTGACGATGACGCCCCCGACCGGGATGCCGAACTCGTGGAACCAGCCGATGAAGCGGGTGATGACCGCGATCGGGAGCGCCTCGGGGAGCGCGATGAAGAAGAAGGCGGTCTTGCTCGCGTCCGTCAGCAGGGCGCGCGCCTGCCCCATCCGGGTCCGGAACCCGAGCAGGTACTCGAGGAGCGGGTCCTCTTCCTTCTTCTTCGTGAACGACAGCATCTCGCGGAGCGTCCGCGCCTCCTGGCGGGACTTCAGCATCTTGTCGACCCAGAGCGAGTACACCTTGGACATGCCCAGGAGCCGGCGGGCGTTGGCGGTGGGCGCCGTGTCAAAGACGTAGACGTCGTACTCCTTCTTGAGCATCATCTCGACCATGTTCTCGAACATCGCGGACTCCTCGAACGCGGGGTTCATCGTCGCCGATTCGACGAAGTCGTCCGCCTTGGTCGAGATGTCGGCGAACTTCAGGAACCACTGGATCTTCTCCCGGATCTCGCGCTTCGAGCGCTCGATCGTGTCCCGCGTGTCGATCTCGTAGGCCCAGAGGTGCGGCACCCCGGTGACCGGGGTGTGCTCGACGGCGACGTTCTGTCCCAGCAGGCCGGACAGGCTGTGGACGGGATTGGTCGACGCGAGCAGCGTCCGGCGCCCCTGGCCGGCGAGCCAGAGCGCCGTGGCGCCGGCCAGCGCGGTCTTGCCGACGCCGCCCTTGCCGCCGAAGAAGAAGTACTGGAGCGACGGGTGCGCGGCCACGTACCGCGCCATCGACGTGCCGATCTCGACGGCCGTCGTCATGCCGTCGCCGCCCCGGCCGCGAAGAGGCGCTCGGCCAGCCGCTCGATCATGGGGAGGCCGGTCACGTCGCGCTCCATCTCCGGCACGTAGGCGCGGATCTCGCCGCCGAACGCGCCCTTGATCTCGGCCAGGTACTTCTCCTGCATCGCGATCCGGTTCCGGAGGAAGGCGGGAATGGGGCCCCGCCCGAGCTCGGGCGGCAGGACCCGGTTCACGATGTACCCGGAGATGGGGACGTCGAACTTGGCGAAGAGCGCGGCCGCCTTCTGGGTGTCCAGGATGATCATCTCCTCGGGGACGACGACGAAGAAGAACGCGGTCCGCGCCCGGTCGGTCAGGATCTGCGACGAGGCGTTGATGCGCGCCTTGATGTACAGGAGCTCCTTGAGGATCTGGTCCTCCTCGGTCACCGTCTCCCGCCGCATCGTCGCCGCGACCTGGTCGTACTGCTTCATATCCTCCCGGAGCCGGGTGATCTTGTTGATCCACTCGTCGTAGACCTTCGCCATCGAGAGGTAGTAGAGGGCGTGGCCGAGCGGCACCAGGTCGTAGATGTAATAGTCGTAGTCGGCCTGGACGATGATGTCGACGACCGCGTCGAAGATCGCGCTCTCCTCCATCGCCGGCTCCGCCGAGGCCGCCGCGATGTAGTTGTCGATCTCCTCGGGCACCCGATCGAAGCCGTACATGTCGAGGATCTTCTTCCGGATCTCCTCCTGGTAGTCCTTGATCCGGCGGTCGGCGTCCACCTCCTGGGCCCAGAGGTTCCGCATGATTGGCACCGGCCCCTTGCCAAAGATGTCCCGCTGGAAGATATCCGACAGGCTCGCCTGGGGATCGACCGAGAACAGGAGGACGCGCTTGCCCTGGCTCGCGAGCCAGAAGGCGGTGGTCGCCGACAGCGTGGTCTTGCCCAGGCCCCCCTTGCCGCCGAACATGATGTACCGGCGGCCCGGCTGGCTCTCGAACGCCGCCCGGAGCGACATCGGCCGCTACCCGAGCACGTCGGTGACGTCTCGCTCGCGGAGCATCCGGCGCTTCCACGACGCGATCTGGGGGGTCACGTGGGGCAGGAGCCGGAGCGAGTAATAGGGGGGCAGGATCGGGATGCCGAGCAGATCGCCCATCGTGATCAGGATGAAGAGGTGCTCCATGCTCGCGCGCGTGCGCACGGCGTGGCGCGCCATCTCGTGGGAGGACATCCCGTAGACGATGTCCCTGAACACCCCCAGCACTCCGCCCCGCCGCTTCTTCGGCTCGCTGGCGTCCGCCATCTCTCTGGGTCCCCTCTCGCCGGCACCCTGGTCAGATGCCGTGCAGATCGTACTCGTCTTTTTCCCAGAATTCCTTCCGGCGCGCCAGGTGCCGCTTCCAGGCCGCGACGTCCGGGGTCACGTAGGGCAGGAGCCGAAGCGCGTAGACCGGCGGCAGCACGGGGACCCCGATCAGGTCGCCGAGCGTGACGACGATGAAGATGGCCTCGAGCTCGTGCCGCATCTCGAGCGCGTGGCGGGCGAACTCGTGGCCGGTCAGACCGTACACGAACCGGGACAGGGCCTGGCGCAGGCCCGCCAGCCGCGCGCGTGCCGCCGGGCTCGTCACGCGCCCCCCTTCCCTAGGCGCGCGCGGTCGCCGCGGTGGCCGCCGCGGCCGGCCGCCGCCGGTAGCGCTGGAACGCGCGCCAGCCGTCGAGGCCGATGAAGAGCGCCGCCACCACGAGCAGGAGCGACACGAGCACCATGAAGCCGGAACCGACGACCGCGACGACCCGGCCCGCGGCGAGGTTCGGCTGGTAGACGTTGAAGTAGAGGTTGTAGGCGATCACGAGGATCGAGGCCACCGTGGTGACGTACATGAAGACCGCCGGCACCCCGGCGTAGAGCCAGTTCTTCCGGGCCGAGGCGAGCCACACCGTCACCAGCAGGAGCGAGAGCGCCGCCATGAGCTGGTTGGCGCCGCCGAAGAGCTGCCAGAGGTAGATCCAGGTGCCGGTCAGCACGAGGAGGATCGCGAGCGCCACCGAGACGAACGACGCCACGTGCTGGTTGCGCACGGGCGGGATCACGTCCCCGAGCCACTCCGAGAGGGTCACCCGCATGACGCGAAAGAGGAGCTGCGTCACCACGAGCACGATGACGATGAACGCGGCGAACGCCAGGGAGACCGCGTACGAGACCGGCAGCCCGAAGACGCTAATGAAGCCGCCGAGGCCGGTGGCGAAGGCCGCGACCGGCGTCCCCTTGGCGCCCACCGAGACCGCCATCAGGGACAGGAGCCCCAGCAGGAACTCGGCCAGCATCGAGCCGCCGCCGATCGGCAGCATGTCCGCCTCGTTCTCGATCTGGCGGGCGGTGCCGACGGCGCCGAAGAGGGCGTGCCAGCCCGAGATCGCCCCGCACGCGATCGTGACGAAGAGCATCGGCCACAGCGGCATGAGCCCCGCGGGGCCCAGCGGGGGGTTCCAGCCCCTGAAGGCCGGGATCTGGAAGTGCGCGACCTCGGGCCGGACCAGGGGCGCCAGCGCCGCCCCCGCCAGGCCCAGGACCATCGACAGCGCGGTGATCCAGAAGCCCACGTAGATGACCGGCTGCGCCATCCGCCAGATCGGCAGGACCGAGCCCGCGTAGCAGAAGACGCAGATCGCGACGGCCCAGAAGAGGAAGCTCGGCATGATGTGGGCCTCGGCGCCCTTGAAGCCCGCCAAGGTCGGGTCGAAGTAGGTGACGATCGGCGCCCCGCCCGTGAGACCGTCCAGCACGGCGTTGAATGCCTTGAAGGCCCCCTCCGCCCAGTGGCCCCCCAGGATCGCGGCGAGGGTGACGCCCACGGTGAGGAGCGTCGAGGACGCGAGCCCCCGGCGCCAGCGGTAGAGCATCTGGCCCAGGAGGAGCCCCATCACGACCAGCACGATGATCCCGAAGAGCGTGGCCGGCTGCGAGTTGAGCACGCCGGCCATGATGCCCACGAAGGCGCCCCCGACCAAGAGCAGGTAGAAGAAGATGAAGACGAACAGGATCGTGCGCGAGCGCGGTGACACCAGCCGGTGGGCGATGGCCGAGAGGCTATTGCCCTCATTCCGGACCGAGATGACGATCCCGCTGTAGTCGCTGGCCCAGCCGATGAACGACACGCCGAGCACGAGCCAGATCATGGCGGGCAGCCAGCCCCAGAGGGTCGCGGCCACGATGGCGCCGACGATCGGGCCGGCGGCCGCGATCGACTTGAAGTGGTAGCCGAAGAGGATGTTGCGGTTCGTCGGCATGAAGTCCACGCCGTCCATGTAGAGCGTGGCCGGGGTCGCGCGCTTGGGATCGGACTGGATCACGCGGCGGTCGATCCGCCGGGCGTAGAGCGTATACGCCAGATACACCGTCAGGACTCCGATGACGACGGCCAGCAGCGTGTTCATTCTGTCCTCCCAGTCAGACGTCTAGCGACGGCAGAACCGAATGGCCCTCCGACGGCGCCACGATCTTATAGTAAACCCACCCCGGCCGCCACGCCTGCGTCGGGCGGCCGGTCGGGGGTTCTCGAGGCGGCCGAGAGGGAGGGCGATGGAGCCGGCACGGAGGAACGCGCGCGGGGAAGGATGGCGACGGCTTGACGATGAGGCGCTCGAAGAGCTGCTCGTCGAGCGCTGGCTCCACCGCGGCCTCCTCCTCGGCATCATCCTTCTGGCCGCTGCCGTCACGACCCTGCTGGGCGCTCGAGGCCTGGGGGGCCGGCGGGAGGAGGTGCTCGTCGGGATCCTGGTCGCCCTCGGCCTCATCCTCGGGGCGATCGTCTTCGCGATGCGCCAGCGAGACCTCGCGATCCATCGGGAGCTCCGCCGCCGGCGGCGCGCGCGTCCGGACGCGGACGGCTGAACCCCCGGCGCCACTGGCCTCGGTGACGCCCCGGGGCTCAGGCGAGCGAGGACCGCTCGCGCCGGCCGGGCGTGCCCCGGCCGCCCGAGCTCGTCATCGCTGACCCCCGGGCCGCGGGGTCCGGCGTGCCGTCACCTCCAGCCCACTGGCCTCGGGCCATTCGACGGGGCCTCGTGGACCCTCGGACGCCCCGAGCGCCTGGAACGGCTCCGAGTGCGGGTGGCGTGCGCAGGCAGTCACCCCCTGGCGAGAGAGGCTCGGGACGGCGCTGCGCCCTCAGGCGCGGGCGCGGGCCGGCCGGGCCTCCTCGGGCGTCCAGATGCTGATCTTGCGCGTCTCGGGCATCAGGAACAGGGCGAGCACGAACATGACCGCCGGCAGCCCGATCGGGTATGCCAGGGCCCAGCCGAGGCTCCCCGTCGACAGGTACGCCGAGGTCGTGATGATCGGCACCAGGCCGCCGCCCCAGCCGTTGCCGATGTGATACGGCACCGACACCGAGGTATAGCGGATGCGTCCGGGGAAATACTCCGCCAAGAACGCGGCGATCGGGCCATAGGTCATGCCCACCCAGTTGACCAGGATCGCGACGATGAGGACTGACATCACGTAGTTCAGGTTCGCCGGATCGGCGTAGTTGCCGAGGGCGACGTAGAGCGGGTAGTAGGTGATGGACGCGAGAGCCATTCCGGTCAGGATGATCGGCTTCCGGCCGATCTTGTCCGACAGCCAGCCCCAGAAGATCAGCGTTGGGGTGGCGATCAAGAGCGCAAGGCCGACGATGTAGCTTGAGGTCAGCACGTCGACCTTCTTGACTTTCTGCAGGAAGTAGAGCGCCCAGAATTGGCCGCTGTACCAGACACATCCTTGCCCCAGCACGACGATGCTGGCGATCAGCACGTATCGGATGTTCCGGCTCAGAAACGCCTCGCGCCAGGGATTGGTCGCCGTCTGCCCCTTCGCCTTGATTTCCTGGAAGATCGGCGTTTCCTGGAGCGAGAGCCGGATGTAGATCGCGATCGCCACGAGCAGGAGCGAGATGATGAACGGGAGCCGCCAGCCCCAGTCGTTGAAGGCCGCCTCGCCCAGGTAGCCCCGGATCCCGATGATGGTGGCGAGCGAGAGCACGATGCCGAGCGTGGGCGACGTTTGGAGCCAGCCGGTGTAATACCCCCGCTTCTCGTCCGCGATGTGCTCTGCGACGTAGGTGATGGCCCCGCCGTACTCGCCGCCGAGGCAGAGCCCCTGGATCAGCCGGAGGGCGAAGAGGATGACCGCCGCCGCGAGGCCGATGCTGGCGTAGGAGGGAATGAACCCAATGAGGGCGGTCGAAATCCCCATGCCGCTCAGGGTGACGAGGAATGTGTACTTTCGACCAACCCTGTCGCCGAGCCAGCCGAACACAAACGCCCCCAGGGGCCGGATCAGGAAACCGACCGAGAAGAGCGCCACGGTGCTGAGGAAGGCCGCGACCGGGTGGGACTTTTCGAAGAACTTGACCGCGAGGATCGAGGCCAGGCTTCCGAAGATGTAGAAGTCGTACCATTCAATCACGTTCCCGACTGCCGCGGCGATCACGACACGGCGAAGTTCTTTGAGCGAGAGATGAGGCGCCGGCATAGCTCCCTCCAGTTGGTAGTGGTCTACGACTCAGTCTGCGAGAGAGCCCTGATGGCCCCGCCCCGGGCTGCGAGCGCGCCCTCGCCTGAGGTTTCGGCGCTCGGGAACGGCCGGGGCCCACGGCCGCGGCGCCCGGCGACCGTTCCACAGACCGGCCACCGCGCGCGCAGCGGAGCGCAGAGGAGGTCGTCGAGTCTGGTTGCGTGCAGACACACCGCGTTCCGCCCGGCCCCGCCCAGACCGAGCCCGGGCAGGTCGAGGACCGGGGCCGGGCCGCGCCGCACCTGCTCTCGGAGTCCATCCATCGGGTGATACCCTCCACCCCACCCTGGAGGCCCAGAACCAGCCTGTCGGCGAAGTTGAGCGATTATGCCCCTGCCCATTCGGCGGGCAAAGCGAAATGTGGGATCCAGGAGCGACCGGAGGGCTCCCTGCGTCGCTCGTCGCTCGGGTCGAGCGGGCGGGCCAACCCCCGAAGAGGGACCCGGTGCGGGAGGTGGCGGCTCGGGGAGGACGGCAAGGGACCGGCTGGTCGCCGTCCGCGTGGCTCTGCCGAGGAGACTCTCCCCCGGGCCCCGGGCGCCGCCCGGCGCGGTTCGAGGGTCGGGGGCGCTCGCCGGCGCGTTCGCGGAGGGCCCGGTGGCCCCCGCTACTCTTGCTCCTCGTACTTCGTCTTGAGCCTGGCGACCACGGCCGGGTCGGCGAGGGTGGTGGTGTCGCCGAGGGCGCGCCCCTCGGCGATGTCGCGGAGGAGCCGGCGCATGATCTTGCCGCTGCGCGTCTTCGGAAGGTCGGCGGAAAAGATGATGTCATCGGGGCGGGCGAGGGCGCCGATCTTCTTCACCACGTGCGCCTTCAGTTCGTCGCCGAGCTCGGGGCTCGTGGCTACCCCCTCCTTGACCGTCACGAAGGCCGCGAGGGCCTGGCCTTTGATCTCGTGACTCCGGCCGATGACGGCCGACTCCGCGACGAGCGGGTGGTCGACGAGCGCCGACTCGACCTCCATCGTCGAGACGCGGTGCCCCGACACGTTGATGACGTCATCGACGCGGCCGAGGAGCCAGAAGTACCCGTCCTCGTCGAGCTTGGCGCCGTCGCCGGTGAAATAAATGTCCTTGTAGCGGCTCCAGTACTGCTTCACGTACCGCTCCGGATCGCCCCAAATCCCCCGGAGCATGCCAGGCCACGGCTGGCGCAGGACCAGGTAGCCGGCCTTGGCGGGCTTGCCGTGGTCGTCGAGCACGGCGGCGTCGACCCCCGGGAACGGCTTCGTCGCCGAGCCCGGCTTGCAGACCGTGACACCGGGCAGCGGCGTGATCAGGATGTGGCCGGTCTCGGTCTGCCACCAGGTGTCCACGACAGGGCAGCGGCCGCCACCGATCACCCTCCAATACCAGACCCACGCCTCGGGGTTGATCGGCTCTCCGACGGAGCCGAGGAGACGGAGGCTCGAGAGGTCGCACTGCTCGGGATACTTCTCGCCCCACCGCATGAACGTGCGGATGGCGGTCGGCGCCGTGTAGAGGATGCTGACGCCGTGCTTCTCGACGATGCGCCAGAACCGGTCCTTGTCGGGCCAGTCGGGCGTCCCCTCGTACATCACCGAGGTGGCGCCGTTGGCGAGGGGTCCGTAGACCACGTAGGAGTGGCCCGTGACCCAGCCGACGTCGGCCGTGCACCAGAAGGTGTCGCCCTCGTGGAGGTCGAAGACGTACCGCGTCGTGGCCGTCACCCCGGTCAGGTACCCGCCGGTCGTATGGATGATGCCCTTCGGCTTGCCGGTCGACCCCGAGGTGTAGAGGAGGTAGAGGAGGTCCTCGGCGTCCATCGGCTCCGGCTTGCAGAACGCCGCGGCCTCCTTGACGAACTCGTCCCACCAGACGTCGCGCCCGCGCTGCATCGGCACCTCTTGTCCCGTCCGCTTGAGCACGACCACGGTCTTGACGGTGGGGCACTCCAGCAGCGCCTCGTCCGCGTTCTTCTTGAGCGGGACGACCCCACCCCGGCGGTACCCACCGTCCGCCGTGACCAGGACCCTCGACTCGGAGTCGCGGATTCGCTCGCGAAGGGCGTCGGGCGAGAATCCGCCAAAGACCACGTTGTGGGGGGCGCCGATGCGGGTGCACGCGAGCATCGCGATCGCCGCCTCCGGCACCATCGGCAGGTAGATCGTGACCCGGTCGCCCTTCCGCACCCCCTGCTGCCGGAGCGCCGCCGCGAACCGGTTGACCTCGCGGTAGAGGTCCCAGTAGGTCAAGGTCCGCGTGTCCCCGGGCTCGCCCTCCCAGATGAGGGCCGCCTTGGTGCGGCGGGGCCCCGCCACGTGGCGGTCGAGGCAGTTATAGGAGACGTTGAGCTTGCCGCCGACGAACCACTTGGCGTACGGCGGCTTCCACTCGAGCGCCTTCCGCCACGGCTTGAACCAGTCGAGCGCCCTCGCCTCCTTCTCCCAGAAGCGCACGGGGTTCGTCGCGTCCTTGTAGATCCGCGGCTGGGCGACCGCCTGCGCGGCGAAGGCCTTCGGGGGCTTGAAGGTCCGCTTCTCCTTGAGCAGCACTTCGATGGGGTTGGCCATTACCGTTCCTCTGGTGGCCGCGCGCCCCGGGCCGCGCCGGTCACCGGCTGCCAAGATAGCGGTCCACGTACTCGCCGAACAGGGCCTCGAGCTCGACCGCGACCGCTTCCGCGACCGGCTCTGCGCCGCCCGGACGCTCCCGCTCCGGGTCGCCGCCCCATCCCTCCAGGTACGCCTCGCTCGCCGAGGCGCCCTCGCGCATCGCCACCGCGTCGATCAGATCCTGGAAGCGCTGCGAGAGCGGACGCCGGACCGCCCGCTCGGCGTCCCACGCCTCCACGAGCGACGGGATGTCCCTCCACCGAACGACCCGGAAGCGCGCCACGGCGCCCCATGATACGGACCCCGGCCCGGGCTGTAAACGCCGCTACTTGGCGGTCGCCTTCCGCTTGCGGCGGGCGACGCCGGTGGCGTGGGCCGAGGCCGCCACCGCCTCGGCGACCGATTCCACGACGCGGCGGTCGAAGACCGACGGCGTGATGTATTCCTCGCTCAGCTCCGACCGGGAGACGATGGCCGCGATCGCCTCGGCGGCGGCGATCTTCATCTCGTCGTTCACGGTCCGCGCGCGGACGTCGAGCATGCCCCGGAAGAAGCCCGGGAAGCAGCAGACATTGTTGATCTGGTTGGGGTAGTCCGACCGGCCGGTCGCCATGATCCGCGCGTGCGAGCCGACCTCCTCGGGCATGACCTCGGGGATCGGGTTCGCCATCGCGAAGACGATCGCGTCACGCGCCATCTGCTTGATGGGCTTCACGCCGACGACGCCCGGCCCGCTGAGGCCGATGAACACGTCGGCGCCGACGAGCGCGTCGGCGACCGTGCCCGTCAGGCCCTTGGGGTTCGTGTGGGTCGCGAACCACTCCTTCATCGAGTTCATGTTCTCCTTGCGCCCCTTGTAGAGCACGCCCGCCCGATCGCAGGCGACGATCTGCTTGACCCCGTAGCGCATGAGGAGCTTGGCGGTCGCGATGCCGGAGGCCCCCGCGCCCGTGAACACGACGCGGATGTCGCCCATCTTCTTCTTGACGATCTTGAGCGCGTTGATCAGCGCGGCGAGGACGACCACCGCCGTCCCGTGCTGATCGTCGTGGAAGACCGGGATGTCGAGCTCCTCCTTCAGGCGGTCCTCGATCTCGAAGCAGCGCGGCGCCGAGATATCCTCCAGGTTGATCCCGCCGAACACGGGCGACACGGCCTTGACGAGCATCACGATCTCGTCGACATCCTTGGTGGCGAGGCAGAGCGGGAAGGCGTCGACGTTGGCCAGCTCCTTGAAGAGGAGGGCCTTGCCTTCCATGACCGGCAGGGCCGCCCGGGGCCCGATGTCGCCGAGGCCGAGCACCGCAGTCCCATCGGTGACGACGGCCACACAGTTCTGCTTGATCGTGAGCGAATAGGCCTTCTCAGGGTCGGCGTGGATCGCCATGCACACGCGCGCGACCCCGGGCGTGTAGGCCATCGACAGGTCGTCGCGGGTCTTGAGGGCAATCTTGGACTTGACCTCGATCTTCCCGCCCAGGTGCATCAGGAAGGTGCGGTCCGACACGTTGATGACCCGTACCCCCCCGGCGCCGCGGATCTTGTCGACGACCTGCTCGCCGTGCTTCTCGTCGCTCGCCTTGAACGAGATGTCGCGGGTGACGGTGCTCTTGCCGACCTCGACCAGGTCGATGGCGCCGATGTCTCCGCCGGCCTTGCCGATGGCCGACGTGACCTTGCCGAGCATGCCCGGCCGGTTGACGATCTCGACGCGAACGATCAGGCTGTAGCTGGAGCTGGGGGAACCGATCATGGTCGGACCTCCTTCTTAATGGTCTCCGACTCGGGCCGGACGGGGCGACCCGAGAGTCCGCGGAGAGGCGGAGGGAGGCGGAGACGGGACCATGCGCTGCATTGTACAGCAGCCGGCCCGCGTGCCGGCCGACGGGGGCGGGGTGACGGGGAGCGCTGAGCCGTACGAGGCGGCGCCGGCGGGGGGGCCAGCCGTGCGCGGCGTCCTCCACCGTCCGGCGGGGCCGACGGGTGACACCGTCGTCCTCGCCCACGGGGCCGGCGGAAACTGCGGGGCGCCGCTCCTGGTCGCGCTCGCGAGCGCGCTCGCCGCCGGCGGCCTCACGGTCCTGCGCTGCGATCTACCCTTCCGCCAGGCGCGGCCGAGCGGGCCCCCGCCGCCAGGCGTGGCCCCGCGCGACCGGGAGGGTCTGCGGAGCGCCGTCCTCGCCGTCCGGCAGCTCGTCCCCGGGCGCACCTTCTTGGGCGGCCACTCGTACGGCGGGCGGCAGGCGAGCCTCCTCGCGGCGGACGACCCAGAGCTCGCGGCGGGGCTCGTGCTGCTCGCGTACCCGCTCCATCCGCCGCGCCGGCCCGAGGCGCCGCGGACGGCGCACTTCCCGCGCCTCCAGGTCCCGGCGCTCTTCGTGCACGGCGTGCGGGATCCGTTCGGGTCGCTCGCGGAGCTGCGCCTGGCGCTCGCGCTGATCCCGGCGCCGACCACGCTCGTCGCCGTCGCCGGCGCCGCACACGATCTCGGGGGCGGGCGCGGGGCCGCCGCCGACGCGGTGAGTCGAGCGGTGGTCGCCTTCCTCGGCCGGCCGGCCTAGCGGCGGGGGCGGACGACGGGCGGGCGGACCCTCCGGCGAATCGCGTTCGGCCTGACCGCGGCCGGCGCGCTCGCGGCGCACGGCCTCGGGGCGGCCCGGGGGGAGGGGCCGCCGCCGGTGCCGACGGCCGAAATCCTGCGCGAACGGCTCGGCCGGGCCGAGACTGACGCGGCCATCCGCGACGCCTTCGAGAAGATCTGCCTCGAGGAGGGCAAGCACTGGGACGACGCGCGGCGCGAGTGCGTCTATCTCATGCGCTCGAAGGACTGAACGGACCGCCCCGTTGCTTGACACCCCCCGGGGGCCCGGGTAGGCTCAAACAGCAGCCCACGCGCGAGGGAGAGCCCATGATCGACGCCAAGACGGCCGATAAGGAACTGCAGTTCTATATCCGGCCGCAGACATTTCCGGTGGCCATCCGCATGCTCCGGCCCGGGGAGCCGATCCCCGACAAGGCCAAGCGTCCGGCGCGGGACTTCAAGAAGCTCAGCATGAACTGCCAGGTCATCGACATGGCCCGGCGGTACGGCTGGATGATCGCCCTGACCCGGGAGGACCACATCTGCTCGCTCGGCATCACCGCCCTCGGCTTCGACAAGCCGACCCACATCTACACCTCGGGCACCCTCTGCGAGGGCATGTACACGGAGACGAAGGAGGCCGGGCAGCGCTCCGAGGCCGCCGTCGACAAGTTCGCTCCGGGGGAGTACTACTGCCTGCTCGTCGCCCCGCTCGACCGGGCGCCGTTCGAGCCGCACGTCGTCTGCATCTACGCCAGCCCCGCCCAGGTGATGCGGCTCACCCAAGCCGCGCTCTGGAAGCGCGGGGGCAAGCTGACCTCGTCCTTCGGCGGCCGGATCGACTGCAGCGAGATCATCGTCACCGCGATGAAGAGCGACGCGCCGCAGGTCATCCTTCCCTGCTCCGGCGACCGGATCTTCGGACAGACCCAGGACCACGAGATGGCGTTCTCGATCCCCTGGAACCACATGGACGCGATCATCGAGGGGCTGCGCGGCACCCACGCGGGGGGCATCCGGTACCCGATCACCCAGTTCATGGAATACGAGGCCAAGCTCCCGCCGAAGTACATGGAGGTCAACAAGCTCTGGGACGTGGAGCAGGGCCGGGCGACCTACACGAACCGCGACCGCGTGGTGGCGGCGTACAAGCGCTCGTTCGCCGACCGGGTGCCCGTCTACCCGATCGTGGCGTCCTTCGCCGGGACCCTCGACGGCCTGTCGATCGAGGAGTACTGCACCGATCCGCGGAAGGCCATCAAGGCGATGATGAACTACTACGCGCGCTACGAGCCCGACGTGGTGCTCGCCTACAACGACCTAGCGAAGGAGGCCGAGGCCTTCGGCTGCAAGGTCAAGTACTCCGACTACGTGTTCCGTCGATCGAGGGGCACGTCCTCGGCGAGGACAAGACGAAGCTCGCGCACCTCCCGATGCCGGACCCGTACCGCACCGCGCGCCTCCCGGGCTTCCTCGAGCAGTGCGAGGCGCTCATGCAGGCGGCGCCGCCGGCGGCCACGGGTGCCGTCGCCGTCGGCCCGTGGACGATCGCGATGCTCATCCGCAACCCCGAGGTGATGCTGCTCGACACCTTCGAGGATCCGCAGTTCATCCACGATCTCATGCGCGTCACCACCGACTTCTGCAAGACCTGGGGCGACGCGATCGTCAAGACCCGGATCGGCCTCAGCTTCTCGGAGCCCACCGCCTCGATCAGCCTCGTCTCGCCCGACAACTACCGCGAGTTCATCGCGCCGTACCACAAGGAGCTCGTCGACCACTTCAAGGCCAAGAAGGTCGGCGTGACGACCCACATCTGCGGGACGACCTACCCGATCTTCGAGGACGTCATCGCCTGCGGCTTCAGCACCTTCTCCTTTGACCTGGACCAGCAGGCGGATCCGAAGCTCCACGTCGACCAGCTCGCCCGCTTCGTGGAGGTCGCGAAGGGCCGCGCGGTCGGGATCGGCAACGTGGACGCGACGAAGTTCGAGAAGGCGACGAAGCAGGAGATCGAGGCCGACGTCAGGCGGTGCGTCGACACCGCCGCGCGCCACTCGGGCTTCATCCTGTCGACCTCCTGCGAGATCCCGCCGCGGTCGGACCCCGAGATCGTCAGGTGGTTCATGGACACGGCCCGCGACTACGGCCGGTACGAGCGCATCTTCGGCTAACCGCACCCCCGGGCAACGCAGAACCGGCGTGGTGGGCACCCACCACGCCGTCGTCGTCTCCCGGTCGCCCCGGCGCTCCTCCGGAGAGGGTCACGCGGGGACGGAACGTGTCTCCCGATGCCTTACCAGCGCACCGGCTTCGAAGGCCGGTGGGCGTAGCCGCTGTCGCGGCCTCCGCCCCCGCCCCCGGGGCCGCGGCCGCCGCCGGGACGCCCGCCACCCGTGCGCGGGGCCTGCGGGTTCGAGATGGCCACGGTGATGCGCCGGCCGTCGAGGTCACGGCCGTTCAGCTGGCCGATCGCCTTCTGCGCCTCCTCCGCCGTGTTCATCTCGACGAAGCCGAAGCCCCGCGACTGGCCGGAGAAGCGATCGGTGATGACGGTCGCAGACTGCACGTCCCCGCACTGGGCGAAGAACTCGCGGAGCCCTTCGCTGGTCGTAGAGTACGACAGCCCGCCGATGTAAAGTTTCGCTGCCATGCAACGCCTCCTGGGGTCCTCTTCCGCTCTCCTACACGCCCCGAAACGCGGAAGAGCCGGCATATCGCGGCGAGGTCCGAACCATACGGAACGGACCACACCAGTGTACACCCTGTGTCGCGGCCGGCAAGCGGGATACGGCGAGGGCGGCGAGGGCGCGGCGCGGCTCAGCCGCGCGGCTCCGCCGTGAAGCCGAGCACCCGCTCGCTCCAGGCGGCGGCGCCGAGCAGCTCCGCCTCCCGTTCGGGGCCGGCGACGAGCTGGACCGCGAGGGGCAGCCCGGTCGTCGCGATCCCGCTGGGGAGGGAGACGGCCGGGGCCCCGATGAAGCTCCACGGCGCGCAGAACCGGGGGTCGCCCGTCGAGGCGAGCCCAGGGGGCGCCGGCGCGGGCGCCACCGGGGTGAGCAGGATCGGGTAGCGGGCGAACACCGCCGCCATGGCGTCCCGACACGCCCGGCGCACCCGGTTGGCCCGGACGTAGTCCGCGCCCGACACGGCGAGCCCCGAGCGGACCAGCTCGGCGACCCCGGCCCGATGATGCGAGAGGTCGGCGCCGAACCTTCCCGCGTGGTAGACGGCGGCCTCCACGCGCAGGACGGTGCGGCCGGCCTCCTCCAGCCGATCGAGGGCGGGCGGGAGCGCCATCTCCTCCACGCGCGCCCCCGCCGTCTGGAGCTGCCCGGCCACCTGCCGGACGTGGGCCACGACCTCAGGGGTCGCCTGCTCCACCCACGCGGCGGGGAGGCCGACCGTCGGCGGAGCGGGGGCGGCGTCGAGCGCGCGGCCCGCGAGCACGCCGAGGGCGAGGGCGGCGTCCGGCACCGAGCGCGCGAAGCACCCGACGTGATCGAGGCTCCACGCGAGCGGAATCACGCCCTCCGTCGGCACGAGCCCGTGCGTCGGCTTGATGCCTACGACGCCGCAGTAGGCGGCCGGGCGCAGCACCGACCCGACCGTCTGAGTGCCGAGCGCCAGCGGGATCATCCCCGCCGACACCGCCGCCGCCGATCCGCTCGACGAGCCCCCGGGCGTGTGCTCGCGGTTCCAGGGGTTGCGCGTCTCCGCGGGATCCATGTAGGCGAACTCCGTCGTCGCGGTCTTGCCGATGATCACCGCCCCCGCCGCGCGCAGGCGACCGACGGCCGGCGCGTCCTCCGACGGCGTCTCCCAGGCGAACGGGCCGGCGCCGGCGGTGGTCGGCATGCCGGCGACGTGGAAGATGTCCTTGACCCCGACGGGGATGCCGTGGAGCGGCCCGCGGAGTCGTCCCGCGCGCGCGTCCGCCGCGCGCTCGCGGGCGGCGGCCCGCGCCCCCGACTCGTCGACGTGGACCCAGGCCCGGAGCGCGGGATCCACGGCCCGGATCCGCGCCAGGCAGAGCTCGACCAGCTCGACCGGCGAGAGCGAGCCCTGCCGGAGGCCGGCGGCCGCGTCCGCGATCGTGGGAATCATCGGCGGCCGCCCCGGCGGCGCGCGGGGACCGCGGGTCCCGCGTCGGCCGCGAGCCGATGCGCCGCCTCTGTCATCGCAGTGCGTCCAAGACCTCGGCCACCGCCTCGTACCGGCCGAAGGACGGCATCAAGTAGGCCCCGGCGTACCGGTGGCGGGCCTGCCGGAGGATGCCCTGGGCCAGCTCGATGCCGACGGCGAGCCCCTTGTCGCCGGCCTCGCGCATGCGGGCGCGGACCTCGGGGGGGATCGTGATCCCCGGCACCTCGTTGTGCAGGAACTCCGCGTGGCGCGCGCTGTGGAGCGGCATGACGCCGACCAGCACGGGGATCTCGGGCGACCCCGCCCGGCGCAGGAAGTCGTCGAGCAGGGCGAGGTCGTAGATGGGCTGGGTCTGGACCCACTGGGCGCCGGCCTCAAGCTTCTGCCTGAGCCGCTCGACCTCGAGCTCCGGCTCCCGGGCGGCGGGGTTCAGCACGGCGCCGACGCAGAAGGCCGTCGGCTCGCCGATGCTGCTGCCTGTGGCGTCGAGCCCTTCGTTCATCCGGCGCAGGATGCGGAGCAGCCCGACCGCGTCCACGTCGAACACCGCGGTGGCGTTGACGTAGTCCCCCGCCCGCGGCGGGTCGCCGGTCATGGCCAGGATGTTGCGCACGTCGAGGGCGTGGGCGCCCAGCAGGTCGGCCTGGATCCCCATCAGGTTTCGGTCCCGGCAGGTGAAGTGCATGTTGATCTCGAGCCCGGTCGCGTCGCGGACGAGGACCGCCGTCGGAAGCACGGCCATGCGGATCCGGCCGAGGGAGCCGTCGTTGATGTCGACGATCTCGGCCCCGCGCTCCTTCAGGAGCTTCGCGCCCTGGACGAGCTTCTCGATGTTGTGGCCGCGGGGCGGGTCGAGCTCGACCGTGATCACGAACTCGCCGGCGGCGAGCTTCCTCTCGAGCCGGGTCGGCGGCGCCGCCGTCCGCATCACGGGCGCCTGGTCCGGCCGCGTCAGGGCGGGCGCCGCCGCCCGCCCGACCGCGCGCGCCGACGGCGTCGGGCCCGTGACCGCGCGCATGGCGCGGATGTGCTCGGGCGTCGTGCCGCAGCAGCCGCCGACCATGCGCGCGCCGGCGGCCAGCATCCGGGCCGAGTAGTCGGCCATGTAGGCGGGCGACGAGAGGTAGATCAGCCGCTCCCCGACCCGGCTCGGGAGGCCCGCGTTCGGCTGGATCGCGATCGGGCGCCCGGCGGCCGCTGGCCGCATCTGCTCGAGCACCTCGTAGAGCGTGCTCGATCCGACCGAGCAGTTGGCGCCGACCACCTCGACGGGGAGCGCCGCGAGCGCGCGCGCCACCTCGGCCGGCGTGCGTCCGAGGAAGGTCAGGCCCTCGTCGGTGAACGCGACCTGGGCGACGATGGGGAGGTCGGCTACGGCGCGGATCGCCTCGACCGCGAGCGCGACCTCGCCGAGGTCCGACATCGTCTCCACCACGAACGCGTCGACCCCGCCCTCGAGGAGCCCCTCGGCCTGCTCGCGGAAGGCGTCGCGCGCCTCCCCCTCGCCGACCGTTCCGAGCGGGGCCAGGTACTTGCCGAGCGGCCCCATCGAGCCGAGGACCAGCACGTCCCGCCCCATGGCTTCGCGCACGTCGCGGGCGAGCTTGACGCCGCGTAGGTTGATCTCGCGGACCTGCGACCCGAGGCCGTGGACGGCGAGCTTGAACCGGTTGGCGCCAAACGTGTTGGTCTCGATGCAGTCGGCGCCGGCCGCGATGTACTCGGAGTGGATCGCCTGCACGAGCGCGGGGCTGTTCAGGTTCAGCACGTCGAAGCAGGCGTCGAGCGGCACCCCCCGCGCGTACAGAAGGGTGCCCATGGCCCCGTCGCAGAGGAGCGGTCCCGCGGCGAGCCGCTCGCTAAACGCGTGCGCCATGGGACTGGGGAAGCACCCGCAGAATGCGGCCGACGACCTGGTCCACGCCGAGCCCGCGCGTCTCGATCACGAGGTGGGCCGCGCGGTAGTGCGGCTCGCGCTCGCGGTAGAGCGCCTCGACCTCGGCGCGGGAGCGCTCGGCGAGCATCGGCCGCGGGCCGGCGCGGCGGGCGCGCTCGTACATCTCCCCGAAGTCCCCCTTGAGCCAGACGACCGTGCCGAGCAGGCGCAGCTGCGCCATTCGCCCCTCCCGGCACGGCAGCCCGCCGCCGGTCGCGATCACGTCGCCCCGCTTGAGGCCGAGGCTCTCGAGGACCTCGGCCTCGAGCTCGCGGAAGCGCGCCTCGCCGGACTCGCCGAAGATGTCCGGAATCGAGCGCCCCTCCCGGGCCACGATCATGTCGTCGGTCTCCACGAAGCAGCGGCCGAGCCGGCGCGCGAGCAGCCGGCCCACCGTCGACTTCCCGGCGCCCATGAAGCCGACCAGCATGATGAGGTCGGCGGTGGGCACGGGGGCGCTCATCGCGGCCCCGCGAGCTCGGCGGGGGCGCGCCGGTACGCGCAGTCGCGCATCCAGCACCGCCGGCACTGGGTAAAGTAGTGGTCGACGCGCACCGCGGCGCCGATCCCGACCATGAACGAGATGCTCTTGACGGGGCTCATGAAGCAGGAGTCGTTGAGCCGGACCCCCGCCGGCTCCCCGGGGCAGAGGGCGAACAGTGCCCGCTGATCGGTCACGTCCCAGCCGGCGTAGCCCGGACTGATCCGGTTCGTGACCTTGAGCCCGCGCGTGATCGCCAGCTGGCAGAGCCGGTCGTTCGCCGCTTCCGCCAGCTGCTCGGTGGTCGCGGACCCGACCGAGTCGAGCATCAGCGCGAGCGGCAACTCCCGGGCGTCGAAGAGCGTCGTCACCCGCCGTTCGAGGGCGTCGCCGATCGTGCAGACCGCGAGGCCGACGTGGGTGAGCGCCCCCCAGAGCCGGGCAATCTCCGGGATCCCGAGCCGCCGGCCGCCGGCGCGGACCGCGTCGGCGGCCTCGACGGCGGCGGGGACCGCGCGGTAGACGACGCGCGGCGCCAAGAGCCCCGCGGCCAGGGCCCGGGCTTCCTCGAAGAGGGCCAGGACCTCCGCCGGCGGCGCGCCGCTTCCCCCCTTGTATCCCTGGAAGCGCAGCACCTCAGCTCGATCGATCGAGAGGGGCAGGCCCTCGAGAACGACGGGGTCGGAGGCGAGGACGGACTCGGTCACCTGCCGCGCGCGCGGACGACCTCGGCGATGCGCCGGATGTGGGCCGGA
>WNFT01000126.1_pt1 | contig 52612 bp, 48 predicted proteins | sample 5400191 | NCBI WGS metagenome assembly WNFT01 (sample SAMN13153359, study PRJNA577476) | soil metagenome | isolation source: 80 cm saprolite under Madrone tree | place: USA:California | collected 2016-06-14 | reverse complement strand
CGGCAAAGGTAGCTGGCTGTCGGCATTCGCGCTGTTCGCCTATGCAGCCGGATTTTCATTTGCCTATGTGAGCTTGCCTGCCGCCAGCGGTGCGTTGCTGCTCTTTGGTGCCGTCCAAGCGACGATGATTGGCCATGGCGTTTGGGCAGGAGAACGTCTGTTGAAGCTCCATCTCGTCGGTCTGGCGCTCGCTTCCGGGGGATTGGTAAGTTTATTGTTGCCCGGCCTGTCGGCGCCGCCGCTGCGGGGCTCAATCTTGATGTTGGGGGCCGGAGCTGCATGGGGCATCTATTCCTTACGTGGCAAGAGCGCAGGCAATCCCATCGACGTAACGGCGGGAAATTTCCTGCGCGCTGTCCCTATCGTAGTTGCTTTGAGCGTGGTGACTTTGAGCGGCGCTTCAATTGACATGCCAGGTGCTTGGTACGCCCTCGCGTCAGGTGCGCTGGCCTCCGGACTCGGCTACGCCATCTGGTACACGGCATTGCCTGTTTTGCGAGCCACTGATGCCGCGACCGTGCAACTCAGTGTGCCAGTGATTGCAGCAGTGGGGGGAATCATTTTTCTCGGTGAATCGATTACCTGGCGGCTCGTCTTGGCGTCCGCTGCCATTCTCGGCGGAATCGCGCTAGTGATTGTAAAGAAACAAGATGACGGTAGTCGACGAGTCGTTGCAGTGGACCGCTCCTAGGCTCTCGTCGGACGGAACAACTCACATGGAGCCTTTATACAAGATTGTCTGCGCACGACCACGGGATATTCATCTGCTGCCGGCGATCGAATTAGCAGCTGCTGCTCTTCTCAAGGGTTACGCGCCGGAGTCGGTTCTGAGCGAGACCACCAGCGAACAGGAGTTCCGAAAAGCACAAGGCGAAGGCCGGCTTTGGGTTGTGCTCGCGGGCAAAATTCCTGTTGGTTTCGCGCACGCGGAGTTGCTCGGACCTCACGAGGTGCATCTGAAAGAAATTGATGTTCACCCCGATCACGGCCGGCGGGGGCTCGGTACCCGGTTGGTCGTGACAGTCTGCGAATGGGCCACGCGCTGCGGCTATCCGGAAGTCACCTTGACGACCTTTCGCGACGTTCCCTGGAACATGCCCTTTTATGCGGGCCTTGGATTCGAAGCGGTTCCAACGAACGAGCTGAGCGCGGAACTGGTGCCTATCGTGGCGGATGAAACGCGCCGCGGTCTTGATCCCACGCGCCGAGTCGTCATGAGGTACCGGCTGCCGTCGTGAACACTGAAACAAGCCAGGACAAGATGTCCGTGCACATACGCCAGGTGCGCTCAGAGGATTTCGACGAGATCCTGAAGATCAATGCCGAATCCTCACCCCATGTTGCAAAACTGGATCATGAGGATGTGCGCCGATTGACAGCGCTCGCCAGCATCGCCTTGGTTGCGACGGATTCCGTCCGTGTCGTGGGTTACGTGCTGGCCATTTCAAGTTCCATTGTCTATGAGGGCGAAGAATTCCAATCCTTTCTGGCAAGATTCGATGAGCCCTTCTTGTACATCGATCAAGTTGCGGTTTGCGCCAAAGCAAGAGGCGCGAGTATCGCTTCGCAGATGTATGCGTCTTTGCAGCAAAGGAGTCGTGAACTCGGCATCTTTACCTTAGGCTGTGGGGTGAATCTGCATCCGGCGAATCCGGTTTCAATGGGGTTTCACCGAAAATTCGGCTTCGAGAGTATTGGTGAGTTGGAGACTCGCGATGGCCAATTGGTGGCCTTGTTGCGCAAGGAAACGCTACCTGTGTCCTCGGTCTTCCGCGCGATCACCAAGACGAACGAACAGGACCTGCCGCGTCTCTTCCAAGTGTGGGAGTCCTCGGTTCGAGCGACGCATGCCTTTTTGACTGAAGCCGATATCCAGTCGCTCATTCGCTTGGTCAAGACCGAGCTTGCGAATTGCAAACCAATCTATTGTTTGAGGGGAGTCGATGGAAGACTCTTTGCCTTCTTGGGCGTCGCAGGGTCCAAGATTGAAATGTTATTCGTTCATGCTGAGCGTGGCCACCATTCTTGATGGCGATTCCGCCTTTGGCGGTCAAGTTTCGTGATGGTTTGATCAGGATCCCGTATTGTCCAATTATACAGACGACGCCCGAGAGGCGCCGTCCGACAGCGTGGGGAGCCACGATAGCTGGCGAGCCGATATACTCGCCAGCGATGTCCCCACTACTTCAACCTCTTCACCTGCTGTTGTTGATGTTCGCTGGATGGGTCAACCGCCATCATTTGGATGTGATTGACTACCTCCAGGAAGAGAATCGCGTGCTCAAAGAACGCATTACTCGGAAGCGGAGCTTGCGAATCTGATTGCGGCGGCGGAGAAGGCGTGCGACCCAAAGTTCCGCAAAACCCCCGCAATCTCCTGGGCAACAGGGGCAGTCGGAACGCAAGTCGGGGCTAACTCGTTGATGTAGAAAAGCGAATTGGTGCGCCCGGAGAGATTCGAACTCCCGGCCTCCTGGTTCGTAGCCAGGTGATCGTCCTGAGCACTTTAATGGGTACAGTACGACTGCATTAGTTCTCGCATCCGGGGGACTACTGCAGCTGGCTCTAGGCTTTACAGATGGTGCGGGGCATCCATCCGCTCATGAAGCACTCGAATGATCGCGATACCGTAGTCCGTGATGCGAAAGTAAATCATATGCCGCTCGACATTACGGCGGCGGTACCCGGACGAATATGGTCACAGGTTGGAGCCGATTTCGGTGATTCGGCCAGCACCTGGAATGCTGCCGTTAACAAGTCAGTGTACCGCTCGGCCTGTTCAATCCCCCACTCTGCGCGAGTGTATTTCCAAATGCCCTCCAGGTCGCGCTCGGCGGCGGGGGAGAGCCGGTACTCAGCCATGTGCGCGGCGGAGCCTGCGCTTGAAGGCGTTTGCATCGAAGCGCTTTGGCTTGCCGCTCTTTTCACCCTCGATCAATGCCGCGCGAACCACCTCGATCTCTGCACCGCGCTCTTGCTCTCGCCGAATGAGATCACGGATATATTCGCTATCGTTGGTGTAGTCGCCACCTTCCACCTGCGCCTTGATCCAATCATCTTGCTGGTCCGTCAACGTAATGGTCTTGCGGACAGTTGCCATGGCGAGCCTCCAAATATGCACCAATAGTGTGACTAGATCATACCATTGGTGCTGGCCATGGCACACGGCACGCCAAACCGATCCTTAGATTTGCGCGCCGCAGTCACGCAAAATCCCGCAAAATGCCAAGCTCGGGCACTCGCAACTGGTTGATTTTGGTGGTGAGAGAGGGACTCGAACCCTCGACCTCGGCATTATGAGTGCCACGCTCTAACCAGCTGAGCTACCTCACCATCGACCTCAAACCGTCTGTCCTTCGGGACCTGAACCCGAAGAGCGGCGGATTCTCCGCAGCCCCACCCACCCTGTCAAGGCTGCCCCTGCCGGCCCGCCGGCCGCGGTTCCGTCGGTTGCGGGCGGATCACTCCGGTCCGCTTCGAACACCCCTAAACATTGAACCTAAAGTGCATCACATCGCCCTCCTTGACAATGTATTCCTTGCCCTCCAACCGCAGCTTGCCCGCCTCCTTGGCCCCGGCCTCGCCCTTGAACGCAATGAAGTCGTCGTACGCGATCACCTCGGCGCGGATGAACCCCCGCTCGAAATCCGTGTGGATGACCCCGGCCGCCTGCGGCGCGGTGGCGCCGGCGTGCACCGTCCAGGCCCGCACCTCTTTGACCCCCGCCGTGAAATAGGTCTGCAGGCCGAGCAAGGAATACCCACCCCGGATGACCCGATTGAGCCCCGGTTCGTCCAGCTTGAGCTCCGCCAGGAATTCAGCCCGGTCGGCCTCCTCGAGCTGCGCAATCTCCGCCTCGATCGCCGCGCAAATCGGCACCACGATCGCGCCCTCCGCCGCCGCGATTTCCCGCACGCGATCCAGCCGCGGATTCCCCGTGAACCCGCCCTCGTCGACATTGGCGACATACATCACGGGCTTGTCCGTGAGCAAATGCAGGTCGCGCAGCAGCGCGTGATCGTGGACGTCGAGCTCGAGCAGGCGCACCGGCTTGGCCAGGTTCAATTGGGCGCGTACTTTCTCCAGCAGGTCCCGCAATTTGACGGCATCCTTGTCCGCTGTCTTCGCCGCCTTCAGCGCCTTCTGATACGCCCGCTCCACGCTGTCGAGATCGGCCAGCGCGAGCTCTGTGTTGATGACTTCGATGTCGCTGGCCGGATCGATCTTGCCGGCCACATGAATGATGTCGTCGTTCTCGAAGCAGCGCACCACGTGCGCGATGGCATCCACTTCGCGAATGTGCGCGAGAAATTTGTTGCCCAGCCCCTCGCCCTTCGACGCGCCCGCCACCAATCCCGCGATATCCACGAATTCCACCGTGGTCGGCAGAATTCTCTCCGGATGCACGATGGCTGCCAGCTTCTCGAGCCGCGGATCCGGCACCGGCACCACGCCCACATTGGGGTCGATGGTGCAGAAGGGATAATTCTCCGCCGCGATTTGCGCACGGGTCAGCGCATTGAACAGCGTGGATTTTCCCACGTTCGGCAAACCGACGATTCCGCACCGAATAGGCATCAAGTCTTTCCCGCCCGGCTGTGCAGCCGGGTCATGGCGCGCTCCGCGCCTTGTTCGAGTAATAGCGGCATGCAATCCGCCGCCGTGCCGACCGCCTCCAGAATGAGATCCTCTTCCGCGCGCGGCGCCCGCGTCAGCACATAGTCGATGACTTCGGCTTTGTTGCCGGGATGGCCTATACCCAAGCGCAGCCGCCAAAAAGTCTCGCCGATGTGCGCGATCGTATCGCGCAGCCCGTTGTGACCCCCGTGCCCTCCGCCCTGCTTCAAGCGAACGCCGCCCGCCGGCAAATCGAGCTCATCGTGCGCCACCAGAATATTCTCGGGCGCAATCTTGTAGAAATCGCTGAGCTGGCGCACCGATACTCCGCTGCGATTCATATATGTCGTGGGCTTCAACAAGACGATATCCTGCTCGCTCAAGGTGATGCGCGCGGTCTCCCCGGAGTACTTGCGGTAGTCGCGAAACTCGCCCCCATGGCGGCGCGCGAGCAAGTCCACGAACCAGAAACCCGCATTGTGGCGAGTGACCAGATGTTCGGGGCCGGGATTGCCCAGGCCGACCACAATGCGCAACGGTAAACCAGTCATCGTGAACGCACTCACCAGACAATAAATAGAAAAAGTAAGGGCCGTCGTGCCGACGGCCCCACTGATCCATACGCCGAAAACGCTATTTCTTGGCGTCTTTCTTTGCCGGTTCCTTCTTGGCTTCTTCTTTCTTCGCAGGCGTTGCCGTCTTCGCCGCGTCCGCGCCGGCTGCAGGCGCCGCCGCCGCCGCAGGTGCCGCTGCCGCTCCTTCCGCCGCCGGCGCACCGGCCGCCGCTGCTGCAGTCGGCTCGGGCTCTTCCGCACGCGGGCTGTGAATGGCCACGACCGCCGCGTCATCCTTCACCAGATCCACGAGCGTGACGCCGTCAGGAATCTTCAGCTGCGAGAGGTGGATGCTCTCATTGAGAGACAATCCGGAGATATCGACTTCGATGAATTCCGGCAAATCCTTGGGCAGGCAGGAAACTTCCACTTCCGTGCGCATGTGCGACACGAGTCCGCCCTGGGATTTGACGCCCGGAGAAATCGCCGCACCCGTGAAATGCAGCGGAATGCTGATGCGAATCTTCTCGTTCTCTTCGACCCGCTGGAAATCGATGTGCACGATCGCATTCTTGAACGGGTGCCGCTGCACGTCCTTCAAGATGGCCGCCTGCGTCTGATCGCCCACCTTCAAATTCAGGATGGTCGAATAGAAGCGCTCGTTGTCGAGCATGATCAAGAGCTTCTGATGGTTCAAAGTCAGTGTGCGCGCGTCGGCGTGCCCACCGTAAAGAATCGCCGGTACTTTTCCTTCGTGACGCAGGCGGCGGCTCGCACCTTTGCCTTGCGTCTCGCGGAACTCGGCGACGAGTTCGAAAGAGGTTTTCATAATCTTCTCCAGTTACACCACGAACACGGCGCCCGAGCATCGCGACCAATTGCGCGGGCACCGACCAATCAATTCAACGTCGATACGGGTCCGGTCACACCGGCCCCATTCAATCTACGTACAGCGAGCTGACCGATTCCTCGTCATTGATACGCCGGACGGTTTCCGCCAGCAATCCCGCCACGCTCAACTGGCGTATCCGCTTGCAGGCCAGTCCTTCCTCCGACAGGGGTATGGTGTCGGTCACCACCAATTCATCCAATACCGACTTCGAAATGCGTTCAATCGCGGCGCCCGACAGCACGGGATGCGTGATGTAGGCGACCACTTTGATCGCGCCCTCGTCTTTGAGCGCCTGCGCCGCCTGGCACAATGTGCCCGCGGTATCCACCATGTCATCGACGAGGACGCAGGTTTTTCCCTCAACCTCGCCGATGATGTTCATCACCTTCGATTCATTCGGCCGCGGCCGGCGTTTGTCGATGATGGCCAGATCGGCATCGTCCAAGCGCTTGGCCAATGCACGCGCGCGCACCACACCGCCCACGTCCGGCGACACCACGATCATGTTCTTGTACTTCTGCTTCCAAGCATCGCCCAGCAGCACCGGCGAGGCATACACATTGTCGACCGGTATGTCGAAAAACCCCTGAATCTGATCCGCGTGCAAATCGACCGTCAGCAGGCGGTCGACGCCCGCGCTCGCAATCATGTTCGCCACGAGCTTGGCCGTGATGGACACTCGCGTGGCTCGCGGCCGGCGATCCTGGCGCCCATAACCGAAGTACGGCACCACCGCGGTGATCCGCTTCGCCGACGCCCGCCGGCAGGCATCCGTCATCATCAACAATTCCATCAAATTTTCCGCCGGAGGATTCGTGGGCTGCACGATGAACACGTCGCGTCCGCGCACGTTTTCCATCAACTCCACATTCACTTCGCCGTCGCTGAATCGTCCCACGTGAGCCCGGCCCAGCGGCACACGCAAATGCCGCGTGATCTCCTGCGCAAGCGCGGGATTCGCCTTGCCGGTGAACACGGCAATCGTCAACGATTCGAACTCATTACCTTGCGACATGGGTCCTGCTCAAATTGGCTGGGGTGGAAGGATTATTCGGCCCTGCGGGCCTCACCCCTCCGGGGCCGCCCTTCGGGCGTTATCCTTCCCCTGCTAACTCATCCTCTTAAACCATTTCCAGCCGACGAATCGCTCCAACCGCAAAAATTTGGCTGGGGTGGAAGGATTATTCGGCCCTGCGGGCCTCACCCCTTCGGGGCCGCCCTTTGGGCGTTATCCTTCCTCCACTAACTCATCCTCTAGGACCATTTTCCCGCCGACCAATTGCTCCCACCGAAAAAATTTGGCTGGGGTGGAAGGATTCGAACCTCCGTATGGCGGGATCAAAACCCGCTGCCTTACCGCTTGGCGACACCCCAACTTGAAATCTACGATCGGCCACCGCGAAAAACCGATTCTCAGCCGATCGCTAATCTTTCAAGCAAGGGCGAGTCGTTCAGTCCGCGAGCCAAAAAAGCCTCCAACGCCGGCGGCAACTCTCCTAAAATCTCTTGCCTAAGATCAATCGTCTCAACCGCCAAAAAAACACAGGCCCCAGTACCCGTCAGGCGCGCCGGACCGAAGCCCGACAGCCAATCGAGCGCGCGCGCCACCTCAGGATATCGGCGCCGCACGACGCCCAAGCAGTCGTTTCGTCCACCAGACGCCAGGAAACCGTGAATTGTGATGGGCGCAGAATTCCTTGTCAAATCAGGATCCTGAAACACATCCGCCGTAGCCACATTAATATTCGGCTTTAAAATCAGGTAGTTAGCCTCAAATGGCGCCTGCGGCGGATACAACGGCGTCAGGCGCTCGCCGATTCCCTCCGCCCAAGCGGCCCGGCCGCGGACGAACACGGGCACGTCGGCCCCCAACTTGAGCCCGAGCGCCGCCAGAGCGTCCACGGACCAGTGCAAATTCCACAAGTGATTGAGCGCCACCAGACAGGTCGCCGCATCGGAACTGCCGCCACCCAGACCGCCGCCCATGGGGATGCGCTTGAGCACGCCGATGTCTGCGCCCAGGGGGCAGCCGGCGGCGGTTTGCAGCGCCCGGGCCGCGCGCACGCAAAGATCGGCCTCCTCGGCCACATCGGCAATCTCGACCCGGCGGCGAATCCGGCCATCGGCGCGAACCTCGATCGTGATCTCGTCGCAGAGATCGACGAACTGAAAGCAGGTTTGCAGTTCGTGATACCCATCGGGCCGCCGGCCCACGATATGTAAAAACAAATTGAGCTTGGCAGGCGCGGGCCACGGCGCCGAACGCGTCGCTGGCCGAGGAGTCTCCCGCGGCGCGTTCATCGCGGCTCCCAGCGATCGACGGCGATGCGCACGCGGACGCCCGCACGGCTCAACACCAGGTGCGAGGGCAGTAAATCTCCATTAACGGGCATGTAGCGATCGTAATCGATATTCCAATCATCTTGAGTCAATTGCGACGCACGGTCCTGCTCGTTGCGCTCGAGGTCGAAGGCCGCGCTCGGATCAGGCACGCCGAGCAGCCAGAACCGCAGATGATCGATCGGCAGATCAAACCCTAAGCGCTCCTGGAGCTGCCCCAGCACCGCGTCGCTCGGCGGCGCGCCGTTCACTGAAAGCCCGTCGGGCGTGCGCTTGATCACGACTGAACCGACGCCGAGCGGACCCGACAAATGAACTTCTGCCGAATCGCCGCTCTGCCGCCAATTCAAGCTGGCTTGCCAGCCTTGCGTGCCGGCCGCGACGGCGGCGCGCCCATCGAGCCGCCAGGAACTCAAGCCCTGCAAATCGGCGGCCCGCTGCTCCCAACCCGCAGCAGCGCCCACGGGCGCCGGCGCGTGTCGAGTCGTCGCGCACGCGGCGAGCACGGTAGAACACAACAGGATCAATCGTACGCTGCGCACGCAGGCTCAATTCATCACGGGCAATGGCCGGCGCATCGGGGGTGCCGGCGCCATGCCGTGAAATCGCTGCCGCGTCGACTTGAGCAGGCGATTGTTGCCATCGGCGGCGCTGGCTTCGGACCAAATGCGTTCGGCATCGTCAGTTCTGCCCATCTGCCACAGCACCTCGCCGAGATGCGCCGCGATGTCGCCGCCGCGATCGTCCGCGTAGGCGGCCCTCAGATAGGTTTCGGCCTCCGCGCTGTGGCCCTGGCGGAACAGCACCCAGCCCAGACTGTCGAGAATCGCGGCATTCTTGGGCGCGGCGGCGTAGGCGCGTTCGATGAGTTCGCGCGCCCGCCCGAGGTTTCGAGAGTGATCGGCCAGCGTGTAGCCCAGCGCATTCAACGCCGCCGGATCGTCCGGCCGTGCTTTCGCAAGGTCCGTCAATTCATGCAGGGCATCGGGAATTCGCCCCTGTTCCTCGTAGATCGACGCCACCGCATAGCGCAGTTCCACGCTGTCCGGATACTCCTTGACGCCCCCCTGGAGCACGACGATCGCCCGCGCCGAATCGCCCATGTCGGCGTACATGCGGGCGCGCGCGGCCAGAATTTCGGGTGCCCGCTGCGGTTCATCCTCGATCAGCCGATCGAGCAACTCCTCGGCCACCGCCGCGGCGCCGTGCGTTTGCAGTATCGTGGTCGCCCGCAGCAGCGCCGGCAGCGCATTCTCGCCGTTCTGCACCTGCGCATACAAGCGCAAGGCATGCTCCGGATCACCGTGACGATCGGCAATCAGTCCCAGATAGTAGAACGCATCGTCGAGGTACTTATCCGACCGGAGCAGCTGCGCAAATCGTGCCGTGGCGGCGTCGAGATGCCCTTCCTGAAACTCGATGAGCCCCAGCAAGCGCAGCGCCACCGGCGCGTACTCGGGGTTGTGCGCCAGAATTTCCAATTGCTGGATGGCCGCCGAATCGTGCTGGGCGGTCATCAGCAACAGGGCGTAGTCGAGGCGATTGGCGGGCATATCTTCGTGCTGCACTTTCTCCTCTGCTTGCGCGAGCGGACGTTCGGCATCGCCGGCCATGATTCGCGCTCGCGCCAGCGTCTGCAGAGACTCGCGGCGCGCGCCCTCATCGTTTGCATTTCCGCTCGCCACGGGAAGCGCCAGCGCCGCCGTGAAACTGCGCACTGCCGCCGCCGGATCGTCTGCACGCAGCGAGGTGAACCCCTGCACTCGCAAAGCCGCCGGCGAGGACGGGAACGACGGCACCAAGCGATCCGCGAGCTGACGCGCGCCGAAGACATTGTCATTGCCGGCGAGATAGCCTTCCAGCGCCGCGAATTCCGCCTCCGTGCCGATGGGCGAGCTCGAGAGCACCATGCGATAGTGCGCGGCGGCTTGATCGATCTTGTGCAGCGCAAGTGCAGCCCGCCCTGCGGCGCGGCGCGCGTCCAGCGACTTGGGATCGACTTCGATCCAGCGCGCGGCAACTTTTTCAGCCAAGGACGGCTGCAGGCAGTCGGCCGCGACCTGCGTTGCCCGTTCCAGCAAGGCCAAGTCGGTTTCGCCGGCCGCAGCGGCCGCATATTGGAGCGCCGCGACGCGTGGCTGATGCCGCGCGAGGGCTATCTCGGCCGTGACGGTATAAAATGTCTGCGGGGCCGTGGCGGCGTCGGACTTGGGATGCATGCCGGCACAGGCGGCGCAGGCAGCGAGCCCGAGCCCTATCGACGCCCTTGCACAGATTGAAATCGAGAACACGCCCTCACTATAGCGAAATGACTACTCCGATGCCGCGGATTCTAAGCTTGCTCTAGCGGCACCTCTTCCACCAGAATCAGATAGTTACAGCCCAAAAGCGCTTCAATGGCATTCAGCATCCTTGGCATGAATCACAGGACCGCCCCGGTCGCGCTGCGCGAAAAGGTGGCGTTCAGCGAGGAGCGATTGCTGGCCGCCTTGCGCACATTGCGGCAGGAAGCCGGGGTCGCGGAGGTGGTCATTCTCTCCACGTGCAATCGAACCGAGGTGTACTGGGCGGGAACCGCGACCGGCGCGGAGCTGTCGCAGTGGCTCGAACGGCACCACGGCAATAATCTCGACCTCTCCTCCAGTCTATACGTTCACCAGGAACGGCAGGCCGTCGAACACGCCTTCAGTGTCGCCTCGGGTCTCGACTCCATGGTGCTCGGCGAGGCGCAGATTCTAGGTCAGCTGAAAGATGCGTACCGCGTGGCGCAGGAAGCCGGCAGTACCGGGCCCGCGCTCAACAAGCTGTTCCAAGCGGCCTTTTCCGCGGCCAAGCGTGTGCGCTCGGAGACTCGCATCGGCGAGAACGCGGTGTCGATCGCTTCAGCGACGGTCAGTCTGGCACGGCGGGTGTATTCGAACCTGAGCGCTCATACCGCCCTCATGGTCGGCGCCGGCGAGATGAACGCCCTCGCGGCACGCCATTTCATGAGCGCCGGGGTCAAACGCATGGTCATCGCCAACCGTACCTTAGGAAGGGCACAGACCCTGGCGGCGGAACTCAAGGCCTATGCCGTGGGGCTCGAGGATCTCGACAAGGAACTGGCTCAGGCCGACATCGTCATCACCTGCACGGCGAGCGCCGTGCCGCTCATCACCAAGAGTGCAGCCGAAGCGGCCATTCGCGCGCGGCGCCGGCGGCCGATTTTCATGGTGGATTTGGCGGTGCCGCGCGATATCGATCCGGACGTGGCCGACCTGGAAGACGTGTACTTGTTCTCGATCGACGATCTGCAGCAGCTGATCGACGAAAATCGGCAGCAGCGCGCAGTGGCGGCGGGCGGTGCACGGCTGCTCATCGACGAGGAAGTCGCGCGATTTCTCACCGAATCGCGTGCCCACGACGCCGGCCCGGCCATCCGTGCGCTGCGCCAGCAGGGGGACGGGATCCGCTTGCAGACCCTGGAACAAGCGCACCGCCTGCTGGCCGCGGGTAAATCCACTGATGAGGTGATCGAGTTTCTCGCCAGCACCCTGACGAATCGGCTGTTGCACGCCCCGACACAGGCCTTGCGCCAGGCCGCCGAATTGGCCGATTCTGCCCTGGCCGAGGCCATTACTCGGCTATTGATCGAAGAACGCGACCGGCATTAGGAGCTTGTCGGACTTAAGTCCATCTGCTGCGACGATGCCCCTAAGTCCGACAAGCTCCTGGGTTCCGGGGCCGCTATAATCCGCGCCCATGAAAGACTCCATCCGGCGCAAGCTCGAAAAATTGGACGAGCGATTCGAGGAAATCAGCCGCCTGCTCTCGGACGCGGGCGTGATTGCGCGTCAAAACCAATTCCGTGAACTGTCGATGGAGTACTCGAGATTGGGCCCGCTCGTCGAACGCTATCGACGCTTCATCGCGCTCGAGCGCGACTTCGGCTTCGCCCGCGAGCTCGCGTCGGGCGCGGACGCGGAAACCAGGGCCATGGGCGAGGAAGAGCTCGCCGACCTCGCGCCTCGGATCGCGGCCGAGGAACTCGAGCTGCAGCGCCTGCTGGTGCCGAAGGATCCGCAAGACGACAGCAATATCTTCCTGGAAGTCCGCGCCGGCACCGGCGGCGACGAGGCCGCCATCTTTGCCGGCGACCTGTTCCGCATGTACACGCGTTATGCCGAATCCAAGGGTTGGGGCGTCGAGGTTTTGAGCGAAAGTCCGGGCGAGCATGGCGGCTACAAGGAAATCATCAGCCGCATCATCGGCCGCGGGGCTTATTCGCTGCTCAAATTCGAATCCGGAACGCACCGCGTGCAGCGCGTGCCCGCCACCGAGGCGCAGGGACGCATTCATACCTCAGCCTGCACGGTGGCCATCCTGCCGGAGTTGGAAGAAGTCGAGGCGATCGAGTTGAATCCGGCGGATCTGCGCATCGACACGTTTCGCTCCTCGGGCGCGGGCGGTCAGCATGTCAATAAAACCGACTCGGCCATTCGTATCACCCACCTGCCCACCGGCCTCGTGGTCGAATGCCAGGACGAGCGCTCACAGCACAAGAACCGCTCGCGGGCCATGTCCTTGTTGAAAGCCCGGCTGCTGGCCGCCGAGCGCGAGAAGCAGCAGAGTCAGCAAGCGCAATCGCGTAAATTGCAGGTGGGCTCGGGCGACCGTTCCGAACGCATCCGCACCTATAATTTCCCTCAAGGCCGGGTCACCGACCATCGCATCAATCTCACGCTGTACAAGCTCGACGATGTCATGAACGGCAATCTCGACGAATTGATTCGTGCATTGAATCAGGAGCACCAGGCCGAAGAGCTGGCGCAGCAAGTCGAATGACCCACGCGATACCTCGAATCACGCCACCGCAGGGCAATACTCCGCTGGGTAGTGGCGAGATATGCCTGCGCAATGACGAGACGCCGTCGAGCAACGATCAGGCGCCGATGAGCACGGTCTCGGTCTCCCAGCTCTTGCAGCGCGGCGCCCGCTCGCTCGAGAGCCACAGCGACTCGCCGCGGCTCGACGCAGAGTTGCTGCTCGGCAAAACCTTGAGACTGTCGCGCTCGGCGTTGATCGCGCGCAGCAACGACCCGGTCTCGAGCGAACGCGAGCAAGGCTACGCGAGTCTGATCGAACAACGCCTGAAGGGCGCGCCCGTCGCCTATCTGACGGGCACCCGGGAATTCTGGTCGCTGGCACTCCGCGTCACGCCGGCCGTGCTCGTGCCTCGGCCGGAAACCGAGCTCTTGGTTGAACTGGCGTTGCAACGCTTGCCCGAGCAGCAAGCCGGCCCCGCCGTCGATCGTGCGTGCTCCGTTCTCGACCTGGGCACCGGCAGCGGCGCGATCGCACTCGCCATCGCCTCCGAAAGGCCGGGAGTGCGGGTCACGGGCGTCGATATCTCGCCGTCGGCGCTCGAAGTCGCCGTTCAGAACTCGCGCGACCTCGGGCTTGCACGCATCGATTGGCGCTTGGGATCCTGGTTCGAGCCCGTGCCCGGCGAACGATTCGACGTGATCGTCGCCAATCCTCCCTATGTCGCCGCGGCCGATCCCGCTCTTGAACGCTTAAGGGCGGAGCCCGCGATTGCGCTCTGCGGTGGACCCACCGGGCTGGAAGCCTTGTCCGCGATAGCCGGCGCCGCGGTGCCGCATCTTCACACCCACGGCTGGTTGATACTGGAGCACGGCAGCGATCAGGCCCCGGACGTCGCACGATTGCTCGAGCGCCACGGCTTCGCCGAAGTCCGCTCGCATCTCGATTTTTCCGGCAAACCCCGCGTTACGCTGGGAACCGTCCACTCATCACATCAGGAAACGACATGATCCGCTTCGAAACCACGCTGGGCGATTTCACCATCGAGCTCCATGAGAAGGACGCGCCTCTATCGGTCGCCAATTTCCTGCGCTACGTCGACGATGGCTTCTTCGACGGCACGATCTTCCATCGGATCGTTCCCGGCTTCGTCATCCAAGGCGGCGGCTTCACCGAGGACATGACGCAAAAGCGCACGCAGCCACCCGTCAAGAACGAGGCGGATAACGGTCTCAAGAATGGACGCGGCACGCTCTCCATGGCGCGCACCAACGACATCAACAGCGCGACCTCGCAGTTTTTCGTCAACTTGAAGGACAACGACTTTCTCGATCACTCGCGCGGCAACTTCGGTTACGCCGTTTTTGCGCGCGTCACCGAAGGCATGGACGTGATCGACAAGATCGCCGCGGTCGAGACCGGCCGGCGGCGCGGTTTCGACGATGTTCCGGTCGACGCGGTCATCATGAAGAGCGTACGGCGAATACCCGCTTAAGCGCGGCGTGGCGCAGAAGAGATCATTCGCAGGCCGGCTGCTACGGGCAATCGTGTGGCTGGTCGTGGCTTGTATCGCGGCCAGCATCATTGCGGCGGCATCGCTGCGCTGGATCAATCCGCCCGTCACTGCCTTCATGGCCGAATCCCAGGTCTCGGCTTGGTTGAGCCGCGACGCCAACTATGTATGCCGCCACACCTGGATCGATTTGGATCGGATCTCGCCCAATCTACCGCTCGCGGTCGTGGCGTCGGAAGATCAAAAGTTTCCGGAACATTGGGGCTTCGATGTCCCGGCCATCGAAAAAGCCTATGCCCTCAACCAGCATAGCCACCGGGTGCACGGCGCCAGCACCATCAGCCAGCAAGTCGCCAAGAATCTCTTCCTGTGGTCCGGACGCAGTTATATTCGCAAGGGGCTCGAGGCCTATTTCACGGTCTTGATCGAGGCCTTGTGGCCGAAGCGGCGCATACTGGAGGTGTATTTGAATATCGCGGAATTCGGCTACGGCACATACGGCGCCGAAGCCGCCGCGCAACGCTTCTTCCACAAACCCGCAAGCCGGCTCAGCCGCGATGATTCCGCCGTGCTCGCCGCCGTATTGCCGAACCCAGAGCGCTATTCAGCGGCAGCGCCGTCCAGGTACGTTCAGCTGCGACGCGAATGGATCTTAAGCCAGATGCAGGCACTGGGCGGCCCGGAAATGCTGGATGAAATCGATGCCTACCCGAGTTCGCATCGCTGAGACGTAAAATACCCTCGAGGATGGCCGGTATTTCGAATATCGCACGATTCTGAATGCGCGCGACGCTGGCTCGATACTCGTCGAGACGGCTCGTTATCGCCGCTACGCCGCTGCCGATGGCCTTGAAGGAGTCCAGCACGATTCCGGCATTGTGTTCTTCTACCCAATCGGCGTTGTAGCGCTCCTGCAGCATGGTCCACGCGTTGCGCACCACGATGACGGGCAGATGCTGTTGAATGGCTTCGCTGATGCTGCCGGGACCCGGCTTGCCGATGAAGAAGTCGGAGAGCTGCATGAAATAGCGGATTTGCGAGGAAAAACCGATGACGGCTCGGGGCGCTCCCGAACTCACCGCCCGCAGTTCATCCACCAGCGCGGAATTGTGGCCGCAGACCAGGATGAGCTGCGTATCGTCGAGACGCTTGACGATACGCCGCATCACCTTCGATCCATGCCCGCCGAACATGACGATGCCCGTCGGCCGGTCCGGATCGAGCTGCAGCTTGCGCCTCTCGGCGCGTCGATCGATATTCAAAGGCCGGTAGAAATCGGGACGAATGATCATTCCCGAGGTCGCATGGATGCTCGCGTCGTCGTAACCGGCGGCCCGGGCCTGTTCGAGCGCCTTGACCGTCCCGCAAATCAAGTGTTGCGCCTGATGGGGCTCGATCCAGAAATGCGGCGGCGAATCGGCGAAGTCCGTCAAGATGGTCACATAAGGCACGTTCGGCCGCACCGCCATCAGGGCGTGATACATGGCGCGATTGAAATTCGGCACCAGTGATACCACCATGTCCGGCTTGGTCTTCTGCCAATGACGCTGCAGCTGGGCGGTCAAGGATTTGTGGCTCAATCGAATGAGCGCCTGCAGTATCTTCAGCTCCTGGCCCAACCCTAAGGTCCAGCCGCGAGCCAGACGCGCATTGTAGTATTGCTCGGGCTTCATGCCGGTGGTCTTGCCGAACACATCCCGCGGATCGAGTACTTCGAACAGATTGACGAGCCGCACCTGCCACGGCAGCGCCAATTCGCGGATCATCGTATCGAGCGCCACGGCCGCGGAGCGATGTCCTCCCCCCGCGTTGAAATACACTAGGTCGATGGATTTCATTGTCGGCATCATTGTGCGTACGGAGAATGACAGAACGATGAATTTGGCACGGCCGGCCTTTGGCCCCCTTCACCGAGGTACATCCATGAGAGTTTCGCGCGTCTTTCGACACCCTTGGCCGCTGGCCGCGAGCCGCCTGTTGCTGGCCGCGAGCCTGTTGCCGGGTACGGGCCTCCTGACGGCCGCCGCCGAGGTCCAGGCTTCCGGCGCGGTTCGCGCGCCGAGCCCGCCGGAATCCGCCGGAGGCAATCCGACGCATCTCAGTCACGGCCGCTTCAAGGACTTTCTCGTTTACAAGCCCTCAAGCTCACCCACCAGTTTCGTGCTGCTTTTGTCCGGCGATGAGGGCTGGAATTCGACCGCGGACGCGTTGGCACGGCGGCTCGCGCAGCAAGGCGCGATGGTCGCCGGCATCGATTGGATGAAGTTCAAGGCGAACCTCGAAGCCGATGGCGATCAATGCGTGTTCCCCGACGGAGATTTGGAAAATCTGAGTCACTTCGTGCAGGCCTACTTCCACACCTCCACCTATCTGTCTCCGATCTTGGTGGGCGTTTCTTCCGGTGCCGCCATGGCCTACGCCATGCTGGCGCAAGCGCCGCGCAATACCTTTGCGGCCGCGTTGACGTTGGGATTCTGCCCCAGTCTCGACATGCAAAAACCGCTGTGCAAGGGCTCGGGGCTCGAGTCCGTACGCGGCGCCCGCGGTCACGGCGTGGAATTTCTGCCGATCAAGAATCTCGGCGATCCCTGGGTGAACTTGCGAGGCGCAAACGACCGGGTCTGCCCCGCGGGAGCGACGCGAGACTTCATCTCCCAGGTTCGCGGGGCGGCAGGCGTGACCCTGCCCAAGGTGGGCCATGATTTCGCCTCGCTGCCCGACTGGCTGCCTCAATTCACCGCCGGCTACAACAAGCTGGCGACCCACAATCCCACGCGCGTAGCGCCTCCGCCCGCAGGTTTGAGCGACCTACCGGTTGTGGAAGTCCCCGCGCAGCCCGTCGCCGCACAGCCCGTCGCCGCACAGCCTGGCGTGGCGCCGACCGATACCTTTGCGATCGTCATGTCCGGTGACGGCGGCTGGGCGGGACTCGACCAGGACGTTGCCGCCGCGCTCGGCGCCAAGGGCATACCGGTGGTCGGTCTGGATTCGCTGCGCTATTACTGGACCGCGCGAACGCCGGAGGGCCTCGCGGCGGATACCGACCGCATGATTCGCTACTATCTTCCCCACTTCGGGAAACAGCGCGTATTGCTGATCGGCTATTCGCAAGGCGCCGACGTGCTGCCCTTCGCGGTTAACCGGCTGCCCGAGGCAACGCGCGCGCGCGTCGCCCTGGTGGCAGTCATGGGCATGTCCGAGCACGCACTATTTGAATTTCACTTGAGCAGCTGGATCTCGGACAGCAGCGCGGGACCCGAGACACTGCCGGAGATCAACCGAATTACCGGCGCACCGGTGCTGTGCATCTACGGCGCTGACGAGAGCGACTCGTTATGCCCGAAATTGGACTCCAAGAAATTCAACATCGTGAAGCTCAAGGGTGGCCATCATTTCGACGGCGACTATGCCAACCTGGCGCGGCAAATCCTCGCGGCGGCGAATCGGTGAATCGCCGCCGCGAGACAGAGAGGCTCAATTAGCCTTGATGCCTTCCACCTGAATGCGGAGCAGTACGTCCTGCTTGAATCCGTACTGCTGGCCGTAGTTCACACCGAAGTCCGCACGATTGAAGTTGCCGCTCGCGTCGGCGCCGCAGACCTGCTTCTTGAGCATGGGATGATCGATGCATTTGAACGAATTGATGGTGAGCGTCACCGGCTTGGTCACGCCGTGGAGCGTCAGTTGGCCGCTGATCGTCTTGGGGGCTCCGTTCGCGAAGTCCACGAACTTGCCCTTGTATTCAGCCGTGGGATACTTGGCCACGTCCAGCACCTCGGGGCCCGATACATGCGCATTGAGCTTGTCGTGCGCGAAATCGATGCTTGCGGCGTCGACGATGACCTCAACCGTTCCGGTTTTCGCCGCGGCATCGAGTTCGACACTGCCGGTGGTCTTCTTGAACGTCCCGCGCCAGGTGGAAAGCCCGCCGAAATGATCGACCTCGAAGCTCGGATGCGTATGGTCAGGATCAATCGTGTAGGAAGTCGGCGCGCCGAGCGCGGAGGCGCTGACCAGCGCCAGGATCGAGGCAAGCTGCAGTTTCATCAATGAACTCCCATGTGACAGTTTTTGGGAGCCTACAGATTTTCCATTTGCAGCGGTAGATGGATGAATTGGCTCGATCTAGGCCAATATTGGAGGTAATCTAGCGAATCTCCGGCCAGGACCATCGGCATTTATCACTTGCCCTGCAACCGGCCGCCCAGGAGCCTGTCTGACTAATGATCGTGGGCCCGCCGTCAGGCACGGACTCGCTTTCGTGCAACTACGGTGCGGAGGCCGGTGCGGACGTCTTCTTGAACGCGGTCCATGCGGCTGCGGAAAACACCAGCACGTTGGCCACTATGACCGGTGATGCGTTGATCAGTACGCCATAGGTCACCCAGAGCAGCGCCCCAAACATCTGCACGCCGCGCAGCAGTGATGGGCGGCCGAAGAAATACGATCCTACAAAAACCGCGGTTGCCGCCCATCCCAAACACTCGATCCCGACATTGCTCATACCGCCTCGGCCTCCGCCCGCGAATTGAGGGACAGTACTTCGCTGATTTTCACCCGATCCGTCCGGTCCTTTTCCCACTCGCTCAGCGTCAAGCCGTAGGACTCGAACAATTCCCGAATGTCCCCCGTCCGCCAGTGGAGCAGTTGATCGAGAATCGGCACCATGATGCTGAAAGCGTTCTCGCTCAGCACCGTGCTTCTGGCGATCCGCGCGAGCTGCTTGTTTTCAGAAACGGCAATCGTGAACCCGTCATGGTTGTTGACATGCAGCATCACATGAACGTCGGAACTACCGTCGCCGACATAGATCACGCGATCGGGCGTGACGCCCAATCGATGCTCGAGCTCCTCGATTACCGCAACCTTGCCGTAGCCGGCGGGCACGCGCTTGATCGCACGAACTTCCTCCGAATGGGCGTCAAATTCCAGCTCGGTGCCGTAGATATGTTCGGGAGGTATTATTCCGGCAAGCGCAGAGATGACGATTTCGCGCGGAGCTGCCGATATTACAAAAAAAGAGAACCGATACCCTTCCGTGCCGCGCTTCATGAAGTCGGCGAGCGCCGGAATCGCGCTCTTGAGGCGGACACGACGGCCAGCCTCGACAAGATGTTCACGCCGGACGCCGCGAAATTCCGGATCGTGACGGATCAAATAGGCCAGCTCGCCGCCCTGCTGCACGAGATTGCTCCGGGCAAGGCCTGCAACACGATCCTCAAATCCAGATATGCCCAGCAACTCGCTCAACACGAGTCCCGAATCGTTGAAACTCAGAGTTTGGTCAAAGTCTGAGGCCAGCAGGTAATGTTTGAGCGCGATTGCGGTCATTGGCAGCGATCTCCCGTCTGTCTCTCACCGTGAATTCTCCGACACTATCGTCAGGCAATCGACGACGGATGTCAGACGATAATAACTCTCGTCCTCTGCAATTCTTCTCATCCACTGACGAAGAGGAAACTGTGACGCGTGCACCGCCACCCGATGGACACACCATGTAGTGGAGCCGACCCCTCTATCGCCGCACCAGCAGCGTCGGCGCGACGTGCCGGCGCACGCCGGCTCGCTATTGCAGCTGAAACCCCGCTCCGGTACCGCGAAACCAAGGAGTAACAGCCGAGCAGGACCCTGATATCGAACCGTCAGTAATCCGTACCGGCGGCTCCATCAGGAGAAGCAACATGACTCATCGGATTCGGGAAATGGCACTGCCGGCCTTATTGGTTTCCGGCTCCCTCCTATTGGCATCCGCGCAAGTCGGGTGCGCATCCCAGGCACTTCAAGCCGACACACAGCCGGCGGCCGAGGCCGCGTCGCCGTCCTCGCAGGCAGCGGAGGCCGCATGGTCGCCCGACGAGCTGGACCAGCTGGTTGCGCCGATCGCGTTGTATCCGGACGCGCTGGTCGCGCAGATCCTCGCGGCCGCAAGCTACCCCGGTGAAATTGATGATGCAGATCACTGGATCCAACAACGTTCTGATCTGAAGGGAGAGGAACTGGCCAAAGCGGCAGATTCGCAATCCTGGGATCCCAGCGTGAAGGCCCTCACGCAGTTTCCATCGGTGCTTGCGATGATGAACAAGAACCTCTCCTGGACCTCGGCGCTCGGAGACGCGTACGTAAGCCAGCCTCAGAACGTCCTCGATGCCGTTCAGGCGATGCGTCAGCGAGCGCAGCAGTCAGGAAACTTGACGAGCACGCCACAGGAGGCCGTGACCACGGAAGGTCAGACGATCACGATCCAACCAGCGGACCCCGACGTGGTTTACGTGCCGGAATACGATCCTTGGGATGTCTACGGGGAACCTGTCGACTACTATCCGGGTTGGGTTGGTGATCCCGAAGCATTCGCCGGACCCGGGATCGCCTTCGGTTTGGGGATCGGCGTCGGCGTTTTCGGCGGCTTCGGCTGGGGCTGGCACCACTGGGGAGCCGACTGGCACGGCCACGGAGTGGTGTACAACCATAATGGCTACGTCCCTCACGATCGACCCTATGGCGATCACGATCATTTCGATCACGGTCATTTCGATCACAATCATTTCGATCACGGACCAGCGGGCGGATTTGCGGGCCGCGCACCCCTCGGCGGCCATTCCAGCGGCTTCAATCATGGGGGCGTCCCAGGCGCATATTCGTCACGCGGCCAGGCTGGCGGCGGTTTCCATGGTGGCGGGGATTCCCACGGGGGCGGCGGCTTTCATGGGGGTGGAGGCGGCTCCCATGGCGGAGGTCACCGTTGAACGACCGGCACTCATGGCACGCGCGCCCCGGCGTCACTGCCGGGGCGCGTGTCGTGCGAGACGGAATTCCCGGCTGGCTGCCCGCGTAACCCGCGGCTAGTTCGGCGACAGCGTCACGGGAACCTCGGTCACCGTGTCGACAGGAATGCCGTTCGCGTCTGCCGCTTTCCGCACCGCGGCCTCGCTGGGCGCCTCATAGATGCAATAAGTCTTGGTTTTGTTGGCATTGGCGTAGGAAGTTACCCAGCGTACGCCATATTTGGCATTGGTCGAATTGATCTTGGCCTTTCCCGCCGCATTGAGCCCTTCGAGCGCGCCAGGCGGAAACGTGCGTTCGATGAGATAACGGTGGGGGGCCTTGATTGCCTCAGGCACGGAGGCCGATGGCGCGGGACTGTCCCCGGCGAACGCCTGACTGAGGAACAGTGTGGGAAGTAATGCGATTAGCGTCTTCATAGTTGTCTCCCGATGTATTGACCGTGATGCACCGCTATTCGGCGGTCGCAGGATCGATGATGGTCGTCACGCGTGAAATCTTGTTGGCCGGGAATCCACCCAGTTCGGCGTGCCTCCTCACCAGCGATTCGTCGGCGGCGTGGTAAATACAGTAGATTTTGTCGGCGGTTACGTAGCTGTGGACCCACTGCACGCTGGGCCCGAGGCTGCTGAGCACCCCGCACGACTTCAGCGAGATGTTCTTGAGTTCGGCAGGGCTCAATTTACCCGCGCCGGGAATTTCCCGTTCAATGACGAATTTCGGCATGCTGTCTCCTTGGCTGATTTGTTTGTTTGGACGGAGCAGGCGTAGTCTCACGCAAAGCGGCGTTCGCGTCTTGAATCGCCGGTGAAATTATTCTGAAATTCTGCAAACCGACCGCATGGACCTGATACGCATCGGAGCCTTCGAGCTCTACCCCTCGGAACGCATGCTCTGCACGGCGGGCAAGCCGGTGGACGTAGGCGCCCGCGCCTTCGACCTGCTCCTCGTTCTCGCCGAACATCAGGGACGATTGGTGACCAAAACCGTGCTGCTCGACCGTGTGTGGCCCCGGCTTGTCGTCGATGAGAACAATCTCCCGGCTCAGATCGCCAGCTTAAGACGGGTCCTCGGCGCCGGCGCGATTCGTACCATTCCGGGGTTCGGCTACCGGCTCGAACTACCGGTCTCCAATGGGAAGGCCGGGGAACAAGCACCCGAACCTGTTGCATCCCCGCGCGAGCGCGAGCCGCCGCAGTTATTGGTGCCTCGACGTGCCTGGCCGAACCGCCTTGGATCACTGGTCGGTCGCAACGGCGACCTGGGCGAGCTTCAGAAGGCTCTCGGCCAATCCTGCCTCGTGACCCTAGTCGGCATCGCCGGAGTCGGCAAGACGCGCATCGCCCAGGAGATCCTGGCGCGCGAAGCCGATAAACCGGGCAACGGCGTAGCATGGGTATCGCTGCAGCCGCTCAATGAAGCGCAGCACATTCCTTCGGCGATTGCACACGCGCTCGGTCTGGCACTTCCCGAGGGTCCCGACGGATTTGCGGCATTGCGCCAGGCGCTCGAGCGAACGCCGGTACTGCTGATCCTGGACGGCGCGGAGCAATTCGGCGATACGCTCGCCACACAGATAACCCAACTCGTATCGCGGACGCAGGGCGTGCGCGCTCTGGTGACCAGCCAAGTCCCTCTCGGGGTTCCCGGTGAAACCGTGTACCGCTTGGCCCCATTGCCCGTTCCAGAGCGCGGCATGGCCCAGACCGAAGCTGCGCGTTTCGCGGCAGTTGAATTGTTCGCCGAGCGCGCGGCGGCGGCGGACCGGCGATTCGAGCTATCGGCCATCAATACGTCGACAGTGGCTGAAATCTGCCGCCGGCTCGACGGAAATCCGCTCGCACTGGAACTCGCTGCGGCACGCGTGCCGGCACTGGGACTCGACGCCCTGCTCGAGAGGCTCGAGGATCGGTTTCGGTTATTGAGACTACCCGCCCGCCCGTCCAATCCGCATCATGGCGCCCTGCAAGCCGCCTTCGATTGGAGCTACGGACTGCTCACCGCCTCTGAGCAGAAGGTATTCAATCGACTCGGTACGTTCGCCGGCAGTTTTTCGCTCAACTCGGCCGCGCGCTGCGTCGCGGACGAGACCATCGACGCCGTCGAGGCGATCGATCTGGTCGGGCGCCTGGTCGACCGTTCTCTCGTGACCGCCCTGCCCGTCGATCCACCGCGCTACGCCTTGTTCGAAACCGCGCGCTACTTCGCGGTTGGCAGGCTCGCGGCCATCGGTGAGCTTGAATCGGCGCGGCAGCGCATGGCGAACACCGTGCTGAATCTGCTCGACGCCGGGTACCAAGAATATTGGTCGCTCGACGAAGCGATCTGGCTGCACCGTTACGAACCCGAACTCGACAATGTGCGTGCGGCCATGGATTGGGCTGGAGCCCACGATCGCGCGCTAGGAGTCGCACTGTATGGGTCGGCTTGGCCTCTATTCGTCGAGACTGACCTCTCTGCCGAAGGGCGCAATCGGTTCGCGCAGGCGGTGACGCTGCTGTCCGACACTCAGCCCAATTTGCGCGTCGGCCGCTTCTGGGAGGCGGTGGCCACGTACGACTCTACGCGGCAATGCGACCGGGCGCGGTACGCCGCGGAGCTTGCGGCAAAGATGCATGCCGCCACCGGCGACGTTCGATCGCATTACTACGCGCTGACTCTATTGGCCTTCAACTGGCGCGGCGACGACTCGGCTGCGCGGGCGGCCTTCGACGCCGCTCGTCGCCTCGAAGATCCCGCATGGCCGGCGCGTCTGTTGACCCATGGCGCTTTGACCGAAGGCGCACTGCTGATGAGCGGCGGCCAGTTCATAGAGGCGCGTGCCGCTTACCGGCGCGCGGTGCGGCTTGCACTGACCATCAGTGAGCGGCAGGCGCTGGCGGCGACGGTGAACATCGTCGAACTCGATACTGCCTGCGGCGACACCGCGTCCGCCCTGCAGCTCGGCCGGCCGCTTGCACTCAGCCTGCGGCATTCGGGGCGCCGAGAAACGCGGTTTGAACTCTTGGGTGCGATATTCGACGCGCTGCTGATCGCCGGCGACATCGCCGAGGCGCGCGCCACCGGCGCGGAGCTCTTCGACCTCGCCCATCGGTTCGACGCCAGCCAGCTCTACACGGTGCTCGACGCCATGGCGTACCTAGCCTGTGCGGACGGTCGATGCGAAGTCGCGGCGCGAATCATCACGGTCGCCGACGTCGCCCATGAGACGCACGGTCAGGCGCGCCGTCGGCCCACGGAGGAACAGATGCGGACCATGGTCACCAAGATCCTGGATCAAAACCTGGGCGCGGCTTGGCGCATCTCCGCGACCGACGCCCGAGAACATTTAAACGAGGTCGAAGCCTGTTCGCTTGCGCTGGGGCTTCGCGCATGAGTCCATTCGATCCGGCCATGCCGCACAGACATGCGCCTGCGCGGCATTTAGCTCGATTACTCACCCTCAATTGGCGTTTGCGAGCTGCGCGAGGCCGACCCTATCATCATGGATGCGCAACCTATGATATTGCGATAGGAGCGGGCGATTGACGCTCGCAACGGCATCAGCGACGGCCTTGTTCATGCAGGCTCGCTGCTTTTCGGCAGCCCACATCTCTCGACTCTCGAACGGGTCGCAGACCCTACGCGCCGCGTAGCGGAGCCGGGAATATAGCGTAGTAACGCCCTCAATTGTCGACAGATCGAGATAGCGGAATCGTACGACATACTTGAGCAACCCGTCCGTCGCTGACGGGGCATTTGAAAGGCTGCCGGCGGAGGCATCGGCCGAGTTGAAACTCAGAATTGCTGCGAAGCAGATCGTCATCGCGCAAGCGGCGGCGGTGGTCTTGTTCATTTCTGTCTCCTTGATCGGTGATGTTTGGCTATCGGCACGTGGGCCGACATTGTCGACGGCGCTAGCGTGATCCACCGACCGCACACCTTGGAATCGCCGGAAATGAGTAGCGATCAATCGAGCGGGTAGTGAGTCCGCGTCATTGGAAATGATTAGTCAGGAACGCACGTACGTGCGTGTTCCAAGGCCCGGTATATACTCATTGGATGCACCGCAGGTTGCTCAACTCGTGAAGTTGATTCGTCGGCCGAAGGCCCCCTGAGCCCGTCGCATGGCCACCTGGGTGGGAACATCGGGCTACAACTATCCGGAATGGAAGGGGAGCTTCTATCCGGAGAAGCTGCCTGCAACGAAGATGCTGCCGTACTACGCGGAACGCTTCCCGACCGTCGAGATCAACTACACCTTCTATCGCACGCCCAACGCGAAGATTCTCGAAGGCTGGAACCGCGCGACGCCGGAGCGGTTCAAGCTGACCCTGAAGGCGCCGAAACGGATTACTCATGATGCGCGCCTTCGAGACTGTGCAGATCGCGTGCGCTACTTCTGCGAGACGGCGGCGACGCTTGGCCCCAAGTGCGGTGCTCTTCTGTTCCAGCTGCCGCCATACCTCAGAAAAGATCTCGCTCTGCTCGATGCGTTTCTGGACACGTTTCCGCAAGATACCTGCTCTGCTTTCGAGTTCCGCCACGCCTCGTGGCTGGATGATGCGGTATATGAGCGTCTGAAGGCCCGCAACCTGGCGCTCTGCGTGGCCGACAGCGAGAAGCTGAAAGTGCCCGCCATCATCACGGCGGACTATGCCTACTTCAGATTGCGGGACGAGGGATATACGTCGCAGGACATCGCGCGATGGGCGGATACGATTCGCGACAAGACATCCGGGTGCAGGGATGTGTTTGTGTATTTCAAGCACGAGGAGGCAGGGAAGGGACCCGAGTTTGCTCGCATCCTGCTGGACGCCTTGGGTGTGAATTGACGAGCGCTCGCTCGTTTCCACGAGCTGACCCGTTCACCCATATTCGGCCTATCTCTCATTCACTCGCGGCGAGGCAGCGCTGACTCGCGTTTGGACTCCTTGGCTATTTCGCGGCGCCTTCCGGTGCCGTCGCCGGCCCGGGGGCAACAAAGATCGCGCGCGCTTCGGCGGTTTTCTTGAAGATACCCAGCGATGCGCCCGCCCCGACGCCCACGGCCGAGTTGCTCGAATAAGAGGTAGAGCCGCTGCCGCCCCCGAGCGATCCCGTTTGGCGATCGGACATGCCCTCCAAGATGACTCCGTTCGCACCCAGTTTCGCGGCCTGCTCTTTCAGGCGTTGGATGACCTTGTCGACGGTGCCTTGTCCACCGGTGCCGAACATGCTGTTGGCGGACGCGTTCAAAATCGCGATTTGCTCGAAACTAGGCGGCGGCTGTAGGTAGATCTTGACGTCCGACGGTGAGATGGGCGGGCGTGCCGTACCGACCAAGATGTGCGATGACGGTGCGCAGGCCGCGAGACCCATGGCGAGGACGGATGCAAGGGTGAGGAGGCGGATCATGGCTTTGTCGTCCACATTTTGCAGCTGGCCCCGAGGCTATTACACAGGATCGCAATCCCTATTCTACCATCGAGGCGGCGCCGCAGATTGTGAGCCTGCTCGCGGTTGCGCGGCTAGGCCGCATCCGCGGCGTCGCCCGCCTCCGGGTCATATCCCAGATTCGGCGCGAGCCAGCGCTCTGCTTCGGCAAGAGTCCACCCCTTGCGCTGCGCGTAGCTCGCCACTTGATCGCGGTCGATCTGGCCCACTCCGAAATAATGAGCCTGAGGGTGCGAAAAATAGAACCCGCTGACGGCGGCCGTCGGAAACATCGCAAAGGATTCGGTCAATCGGATGCCCGCGTTCCGTTCCGGATCGAGCAGCTGCCAGAGAGTCCCTTTCTCGGTGTGCTCGGGACAGGCCGGATATCCCGGGGCGGGACGAATGCCTTGGTACTCCTCACCGATGAGCGCGGCGCCGTCGAGTTGTTCGTGGGGGGCATAGCCCCAGAGGTCGCGCCGCACCCGCTCATGCATCCGCTCGGCCAAGGCCTCCGCCAGGCGATCGGCCAGCGCCTTGAGCATGATGCCGCTGTAGTCATCGTGCGCGGCTTCGAAACGCGTCACGTGTTCGTCGATGCCTATCCCTGCGGTCACGGCGAACGCTCCCACGTAATCGGCGCGGCCGCAGCTCATGGGCGCGACGAAGTCCGCGAGGCAGGATTGTGCTTGATTCTGCGGCTTGGACTTTTGCTGCCGTAGTTGATGCAGCCGAACCTTGACGGTGTGGCGGGTGTCGTCGGTGAACACCGCGATGTCATCATCGCCGGTGCTGTTGGCCGGGAAGAATCCCACCGCGGCTCGGGCCCGCAGCCATTTCTCCTCCACCAGTTGTTTCAGCATGCGTGTCGCATCGGCATACAGGTTCGACGCGGCTTCGCCGACCACGGGATCCCGCAGGATGTCGGGAAACTTACCCGCAAATTCCCATGCGTTGAAAAACGGCATCCAGTCGATATACGGCAGCAATTCGTCGAGCGGATAGTCGTCGAAGGCGCGTACCCCCAGGAAACTGGGCGCGGGCGGCACGTAGACGGACCAGTCGATTTTGAGCTTCTTCGCCCGTGCCTGCGGCAACGATAGCTGTGGCGCTTTGGCGCTCTTGTTGCGGTGCTGCTCGCGGCGCCGCTCATGCTCCGCCTTGATGCCCGCGATATAGGCGTCGCGGGTGCTCTTGGTCACCAGCTGCTGGCATACGCCGACCGCGCGCGACGCATCTTTCACGTAGACCACGGCGCCCTGGTAGTGCGGATCGATCTTCACTGCCGTGTGCGCGGGAGACGTCGTGGCGCCGCCGATCAACAGCGGTTGCGTGTAGCCCAGGCGCTGCATTTCTTTGGCCACATGCACCATTTCATCGAGCGACGGAGTAATCAATCCGGACAATCCGATGAGATTGGCGCCTTCGCGGGTCGCAGCCTCGAGAATTTTCTCGCAGGAGGCCATCACCCCCAAGTTCACGACTTCAAAGTTATTACACTGCAATACCACGCCGACGATGTTCTTGCCGATGTCGTGGACGTCGCCCTTGACGGTGGCGATCACCACCCTGCCGTTGGAGCGGCTCGTCCCGTCCTTCTCCTTCTCGATATAGGGAATCAGCGCGGAGACCGCTTTTTTCATGACCCGCGCCGATTTGACGACCTGCGGCAGGAACATCTTGCCGGCGCCGAACAGGTCGCCGACCACGTTCATGCCGTCCATCAACGGCCCTTCGATGACGTCGAGAGGCCGCTTGGCCCCGAGCCGCGCCTCTTCGGTGTCCTCGAGAACGAACTCGTCGAGACCCTTCACCAGCGCGTGTTGCAGGCGCTGTCCCACGGGGAGCTTCCGCCACTCGAGATCATCGCCACGCCTTGCGGCGCCCGCGCCGCCCTTGAATTGCTCGGCAATCTCCAGCAGCCGTTCCGTGGCATCGGCGCGCCGCGCGAGAATGACGTCCTCACAGCGTTCGCGGAGGTCGGCGGGTATGTCCTCGTAAATCGCGAGCTGGCCCGCGTTGACGATACCCATGGTCAAACCGGCGCGAATGGCGTGGTAGAGAAATACCGAGTGCATGGCCTCGCGCACCGGGTCGTTGCCGCGGAACGAAAACGACACATTGCTGACGCCGCCGCTGACATGGACCGCGGGCATGCGCTGCTTGATGGCGGCCGCGGCTTCGATGAAATCGAGGCTGTAGCGATTGTGTTCCTCGATGCCCGTCGCCACGGCAAATATGTTGGGATCGAAGATGATGTCCTCGGGCGCAAATCCGATGCGTTCCGTCAGCAGCCCGTAGGCACGTTCGCAAATCGCCACCTTCCGATCGAGCGTGTCGGCCTGACCCTGCTCGTCGAAGGCCATGACGACCACGGCGGCGCCATAGCGCATCACCTTGAGCGCATGCGCCAGGAATGCTTCCTCGCCCTCCTTCAGGCTGATCGAATTGACGATGGCTTTGCCCTGCACGCATTTGAGGCCCGCTTCGATCACCGACCATTTGGACGAATCGATCATGACGGGTACGCGCGCAATATCCGGTTCACCGGCGATGAGGCTCAGGAACTTCGTCATGACCGCCGGAGAATCGAGCATGCCCTCATCCATGTTCACGTCGATGATCTGCGCGCCGTTGGCCACCTGCTGCCTCGCGATGTCGACCGCCGCCGCGTAGTCGCCTCCCTCGATGAGCTTGCGAAATTTGGCAGATCCCGTCACGTTGGTGCGCTCACCGACATTGACGAACAAGCTGTCCGCGTGGATGTGCAGCGGTTCCAGCCCGCTCAGGCGGCAGGCTCGCACGATGTTCGGCAACGCGCGCGGCGGCAGGTGCGAGACGGCGCCAACCACGGCGCGAATGTGGTCGGGCGTGGTGCCGCAACAGCCGCCCACCATATTGACGAACCCGCTGGCCGCGAATTCGCCTAGGATCTCGGCTGTCTGCTGCGGAGTTTCGTCATATTCGCCGAATGCATTCGGCAATCCCGCGTTCGGGTAGGCGCATACATAGGTATCCGCGATTTGCGCCAGCTCCTCGATATACGGACGCAATTGCTTGCCGCCGAGCGCGCAATTGAGACCGACGACGGCGGGCCGCGCGTGACGTATGGAATTCCAGAACGCCTCGGTGGTCTGCCCCGACAAGGTCCTGCCCGACGCGTCGCTGATCGTACCCGACACGATGATGGGTAGATCGGCTTGCAGCTCGTCGAGGACTGCACGCACCGCGTACAGGGCCGCCTTGGCATTCAAGGTGTCGAACACCGTTTCGATCAGAATGAGATCGACGCCGCCCTCGATGAGGGCGCGAGCAGCCTGGGAGTAGCCGGCAACCAGCTCATCGAAATTGATATTGCGAAACCCCGGGTCGTTGACATCGGGAGACAGCGACGCGGTGCGGCTGGTCGGACCCAGCGCTCCGGCAACGAACCGCGGCTTGCCGGTCTCGGCGGTCACCTCGTCCGCAACCCGGCGCGCCAGCCGCGCCGCCGACTGGTTGAGCTCACCGACCAATGATTGCATTCCGTAGTCCGACTGCGACACGGCGTTTGAATTGAACGTATTGGTGGAGATCACATCCGCACCCGCGAGCAGATACTCGCGATGAATGGCCCCGATGATGGCGGGTTGTGTGATCGACAACAGGTCATTGTTGCCGCGTAAATCGCTGCGCCATGCCGCGAATCGTTCGCCCCGGAATTGCGCCTCGCTCAAGGCGTGTCGCTGAATCATCGTGCCCATGGCGCCGTCGAGAATCACCAGGCGCTCTTGCAGGAGCGCCAAGAACAACTTTGCCCGAGCAACCTGCTGCCCTGTCGCCATGTCAGGCCACCTGCGCTTCGACCGATCGAGGCCGGAGACCCAAGGCATGGCAAATGGCGTAGGTCAGTTCCGCGCGATTCAGCGTATAGAAATGGAATTCCTCGACGCCGTGTTCGCGCAGGCGCTGGACCTGTTCGATCGCCACGTTCGCGGCGATCATCCGCCGCGTCTCCGCATCGTCATCCAATCCATCGAAGCGCTGGCGCAGCCATGCCGGCACGGACGCACCGCAACGATCGGCAAAGCGCAGCAGCTGTGGAAAACGCGTAATCGGCAAAATGCCCGGTACGAGCCGCGCGCGAATCCCCGCGGCGGCACATCGATCGCGATACCGCAAAAATACGTCTGTCTCGAAGAAAAACTGGGTGATTGCACGGCTGGCACCAGCGTCCACCTTGCGTTTCAAGTTCTCCAGGTCCGCATCGACGCTGCCGGACTCCGGGTGGCCTTCCGGGTACGCCGCCACCGACAGGTCGAATTTCCCGACTCCCGCGAGTCCCTCGACCAGATCGGACGCATAGGCAAAACCACCGGCGTAGGGACGATAGCGTCCGTCCGGCGACAGTTGGGCCGCAGGCGCATCGCCGCGCAAGGCGACTAAGTTCCGCACTCCCTGCTGCCAATAGTCCCGTGCGATGCGCAGCACCTCGGCGCGCGATGCGCCCACGCAAGTCAAATGAGGCGCCACCGTGAGATTGGTCTCGCGCAGGATTCGCAGCACGCAGTCATGTGTTCGGGTGCGTGTCGAGCCGTCCGCGCCGTAAGTCACCGACACGAAATTCGGCTGCAAGGGAGCGAGCCGCTGGACGGATTCCCACAGCTGCCGCCCCATGGGCTCATCGCCGGGGGGGAAAAACTCAAATGACACGGCCACTGGATTCGACACCGCACGCTCGCTCGGAGGTTCTCGACTGACAGGATGCAGGAGCCTAAGCTATGATCCAAGCTCATTATTCTCATACAAAGGATGAATCCGGCTCATGTCATCGACGGCATTGGAGCTTCGGCACCTGGAAACCCTGCTGGCGTTGGCCGAGTGCGGCAGCCTGTCAAAGGCGGCGGCACGCCTGTTTCTGACCCAATCCGCGCTGTCGCACCAGCTGAAAGCGCTCGAAAGTCACTATGGGGCGGCGGTGGTCGAAAAAAACGTGCGGCCCTTAAGGTTTACAGCCATTGGTCAGCGCTTACTCACCCTGGCGCGCGCGGTCTTGCCGCAGGTGGCCGAAGCGGGAAGGGACGTGGCCCGCCTGGCCCAGGGTCATGCCGGACCCCTGCGCGTGGCGGTGCAATGCCACAACTGCTTCGACTGGCTGATGCCGGCCATGGATGCCTATCGGTCTCTATGGCCGGAAGTCGAGCTCGACATCATCTCCGGTTTCGTCGTCGATCCGCTGCCGCTTCTCGATCGCGGCGAGGCCGAACTCGCCATCATCCATGATCCTCAGGCACCGCACCCGAACGTGGTTTTCAGCCCCCTGTTTCGCTATGAAAGCGTCGCACTGATGAGCCCACGACATCGGTTGGCGGCCAAGCCATGTCTCGAGCCGGCTGATTTCGCACAAGAAACGCTGATCACCTATCCGGTGCCGGACGAGATGCTGGATGTGATGAAGCACTGTTTGACGCCGGCCGCGATCAACCCCAAACGGCGCACGGCCGAATTGACCGTGGCCATACTGCAGCTGGTCGCCAGCGGCCGCGGTATCGCCGCGCTGCCGTCCTGGACGGTGGGCAACTACATCGAGCGCGGTTATGTGGTGTCCCGCCCCATTGGCCAAAGCGGCCTGCGCTGCGAACTCTATGCCGCGACCACCCGCGCCGGCGCCGACGCCTCGTACATAAAAGAGTTCATCGCCTTGACCCGCACCCAGAGCCTCACCGAGTTGGCGGGAGTCTCGGCCCTATAGGCCTGCGGGTAAGACGGTGTCGGATCGGCAAAAGAACAGATGCGCGGGCAGAACGTTGAGGGGCTCGAACTGGTGGCGCACATAGCGAAAGATCCGCCGCAGATCTTGGAGAACACGGGTCGAAAACTGATAGACGAGAAAGGAACCGTGCGGTTCGAGCACACTCCACGTGCTGCGCAGGATGCGCTCGCGCACCGGCGCGGAAATGGTGCTGAAGGGAATGCCCGAGATGACGTAGCTCGCTCTCTCATGGCCGTGCTGCCGTAGGATCTCGACGACCGACTCCGCGGAAGCTTCGACCACGTGAAGGCGCTCATCCTCGGTCGTTGCGCGCAGGAAGCCCACGAATTCCGGATTGGTTTCTATGGCGATGAGGCTCGCGTCGGGGCGCATGCGCCGCAGGATTTCCGCCGTAATGCCGCCGACGCCGGGGCCGTATTCCACGATCACGCGCGCCCGCGCCCAGTCGATCGGCTCCAGCAGCTGTTTGATCAAGAACCGAGAGCTCGGAACGATCGAGCCGAGCATTCGGGGGTGGCGAAAGAAATTGCGCGCAAACAGCAAGGCAGGCCCGCTCGGCGTCCTGTTCGGGATGCGCTGTCTGTTCGATACGCTACGTTCCGTCCGGCTGGTGCTATTCATTTGAGAGAACTCTCGACATATCGTGTGTTAGTCCCCGGGCACGCGCCTCGCGTTCAATGGGCCGTGCGTGCCGCGACGTAAGACAATACCTACATGAAGATCATCATGATCGCTAATGGTGCGAAGGTGCCTTCCGCTCCTTATCATCATTCTTTGAATAAGGCGAAATCATCCTCTCCAACTTAGTTTACGGGAATGTCATGACCACCAAACTACCTGCGGCAGTGACCGCCTATCTGGCCGCGGACAAAGCGCGAGACTTGGACAAGCTCTGCCAGTGCTTCACCAACGACGCACAGGTGCACGATGAAAGCCGCCAGTACCAAGGCCACGATTCCATACGGTCGTGGAAAGAGCAGGCCGACGCCAAGTACCAATATACCGTAGAACCTCTCGACGTGGCCGTCACCGAGAGGAACGTCAAACTGCACGCTCGCATAACCGGTAACTTCCCCGGCAGTCCCACCGAGCTCCATTACACCTTCGTGCTCGCAAACGGCAAAATCCAATCGCTGGCCATTCATTGAGCGTACCCACGAACGGCGCCGCTCGGTGGAATTCGCTCACACGTCCGGCTGGGTCGATTCGCTTGCCGCGCGAATTTTGATGACCTTCGCGGTACGCAACCAGTCTTGATTGGCGGCACGACGGGTATCAGGCAGCTTTAGGTAGTACTGTAAGTGCGGATGAGTCTTAACGAAGACAAATAGTCTGCCTCTCGGCACTACGCGTTCAGTCATGTGCATCGCATCATAAACGGGGCTGCGGTAGGCTACTTTCAAGACCAAGATGCTGATGTCGGTCATTGTCGACAAATCATGTAGGAGTCGGGGTGCGGGCCTTGACGCTGCCTGATCAATTGCGTGGAAGCCGGCGCCGAACGCGCGCTTCCAACCGCCGTGCGGTTGCGTCGAATAATCGTCTTCCCCAGCGATGGGCTTTGCGCTGCAGCTTGGCGCGTCGCTGCGTCAGTCGATGAACCAATGCGTCGACCGCGGCGCCCCCTGACCGGCCGTGTTGAATTATCTTGTCATGCAACAATGCCAGATCGTGATCATCGCCAAGACAGTCGGCCAGGCGAATTGATTTCTTACAAGTCTTGCCCAGGTGCTCGTGCATCAGCGGCGCAAGGAATTTTAGCTGGCCGGCGAAGTATTTCACTTGCTTGCGCCATTCGTGCAATCGATCGCGGCTGCGCTGCTGCTCGGCCGCCGTCATTGCACGGCGACACGTCCGATAAGCGCGCTTCACGGCTTTCGCCAGATCCGTTCCGGCCGGTTGCGACGGGGGCGGCATGCGCATGTGCCGCGCCACTGCGCCCACCAACCGGGCGCTCGACAACAGCGCTTTGCGACGCAATTGCCCGCGCCGCTCGCGGCATTCCCGCCGCAGCGCCGAGCGGATCGATCTGTAAATCGTCTTGCCTCCGCCCGAGCGCGGGCAAAGGCCATCGAGCGCTTGCACTAGTACTGCGGCATCGCGCACGGCTACCAATGGCCGTGCGGCATCACGCAGTCGTGCATTCTCCCGATGATACGCATCCTCGCCCAAGGACTTGCGCAGCAGACGCAGCAGCGCGCGACAATGCTTCAAGCGCGCGCGTATGTCGTGAATGCACCGGTCTGAACGGTTCCCGTGTCTCAGCGCCCGGACGGCTCGACCGAGTTCCTCCGCCAACTCCTGGCGCACCGCGTCCATCCCGTCTCCGCCACATCCGCCGGCAATTGGCATCGAGAATACGCTGGTTTCGGGAACCAGACATATCCTACACTGCTGCGTTCCAAGACGATGACGGACTCGTCTACGGCGAGAGAGCATGACGAATTCTGCGGAAACGACGACCGAACGATGCGACGTAGCGGTGATCGGCGGCGGCCCCGCCGGCAGTACCGCCGCGGCGTTGTTGGCGCGGCGCGGCTATCGAGTGATCGCCCTGGAGAAGGCCCGCCACCCCCGTTTCCACATCGGCGAATCGCTGCTGCCGATGAATCTGCCGATATTCGAGCGGCTCGGCGTTCTGGACAAGGTGCGCGCCCTGGGCGTGTTCAAGCCGGGCGCGGATTTCGAAGCGGACAACGAGCGCGGCTACAACACCTATGCGTTCGCCCGCGCGATCGGCAATAGTCCGCCGCACGCATACCAGGTGTGGCGGCAGGACTTCGACAAGATGCTCTACGAGCATGCCCGCGGCTGCGGCGCGGATGCCCGGGAGGGCCATGAAGTGGTGGCGGTCGAGCAGATGGGCCCGCGTGAATCGCGGCTCGATGTGCGTGCCGACGACGGCCGCAGCTACTGCGTTCAAACGCGTTATGTGGTCGATGCCAGCGGCCGCGACGCATTCGTCTCGACAAAAAAGAGATTGCGGCGCAAGAATGATCAACATCAAAGCGCGGCCATATTCGGCCACTTCCGCGGTGCGGAACGGCGCGCGGGCGAGGACGCGGGCAACATCAGCATCTATAGCTTCGAGCATGGCTGGATGTGGATGATTCCGCTGCCCGACGGCGTGATGAGCGTCGGTGCCGTCTGCCGGCCTGACTACCTCAAGCAGCGCAAGGGGCGCACTCTGGAGTTCCTGTTCGACACGCTGAGGCGGAGCCCGGCGCTGTGGCGGCGCGTCCAGCACGCCGCGCTGATCGACGACGAGGTGCGCGTCACCGGCAACTATTCCTACGACTCGACGCGGATGGGGGGCCCGGGCTGGGTGCTGATCGGCGATGCCTTCGCATTCCTCGATCCGGTGTTCTCCTCCGGCGTCTACCTCGCGATGAGCGGCGCAGAACAGGCGGCGGAAGCGGTGGACTCTGCGTTGCGCGACCCGTCGCGCGAGGCGGCACTGTTGCGCAGGCTGGAAAAGCGTCAGCGCGCCGGCATGGCCCGTTTCTCGTTCTTCATCTACCGCTTCAATGGCCCGGTGATGCAACAGATGTTCCGCCAGCCGCGCAACACATGGCAGCTGGAACAGGGCGTGATCTCGATGCTCGCCGGCGACCTGTTCGACACACCCAAGGTACTGTGGCGCCTGAAGCTGTTCAAGCTGGTGTATGCCATCAGCGGCCTGCGCGATTGGCGGCGCTGGCGTGCCGAGCACAAGTACCGTCTGGCGCAGGCGCGCACTCAATTCACGGGCGGCAATACGCCGCTGGACAAGATCTAAATTCCGGCAATCGCCGTCTTAGGTTCGGGCAACCGCCGGCGCGGAAGCGCTTATTGCGCCGCACCATCCCTTGGCGCCCGGCGCGTCGCCCGCCGGCTTGCTTTTCACGGGGGACGGCCGCAATTTAGCGACCGCTGCTCGAACAACGATAAGGGGAATCATCATGAGAATCGATCGCCGACTGATCCTGGGCCTCGGCATTGCCGTCATCATGAGTGTCGCCGCGATTGGTTCGTACGCGGACGAGACTTGCAATTCGCCCTACATGTCGGGGCTGATCAAAGGCCAGGAAGATTTCGTGCACGTGTGGACGCTCGGCGTGCCGGGCTTGGGCGATGGATCGGACAAGCTGGTCACGATTGATGCGAATCCCGCCTCCAAGACTTACGGGAAAGTGATTCACAAGATTTCCGTCGGCGGCCGCGGTGAGGCGCATCACATGGGGTTCACGGACGATCGCAAATATCTCTGGGCCGGCGGTCTCGACGACAGCAAGATCTACGTCTTCGATGTGGGCACCAACCCGTCTCATCCGAAACTCGTCAAGACGATCGACGATCTCCCGGCGAAGACCGGCTACGCAGGACCGCACACGTATTACGCACTGCCCGGCCGCATGCTGATCGGCAATTTATCGAACGTCGCGGACAAGGGCGGCGTCACCGGCATGGCGGTCTACAACAACAAAGGCGGCTTCGTCGCCAAGTACGACATGCCGGCCTCCACCATCAAACAGATCAAGGGCGATGGCTATGGCTACGACATTGCGGTGAATCCCGCTAAGAACGCCCTATTGACCTCGAGTTTCACCGGCTGGAACAACTTCATGCGCGATCTCGGCGAGGTCGTCAAGGACCCCGAGGCGATGAAGCATTTCGGCGGCACCATGGTGATGTGGAATTTAAAAACCATGGAACCGGAACAGATTCTCGCCGTGCCGGGCGCGCCACTGGAGATTCGCTGGGCACTGCCCGAGGGTCAAAATTGGGCGATCACGGCGGCGGCACTGACCTCGCAACTGTGGCTTGTCAAGCGCGACGCGCATGGGTCTTGGCAGGCGAAGGACGTCGCGACGATCGGCGACCCGGCCAAGGTTCCCTTGCCGGTGGATATTTCGATCACGGCTGATGCGAAGGGTTTGTGGGTGAACACCTTCATGGACGGCACCACGCATTATTTCGATCTCACCGACCCCGAGCATCCGCGGCAAACCTACGCCAAGCACATCGGCGCACAGGTGAACATGGTGTCGCAGAGCTGGGACGGGCGCCGCGTCTACATGACCTCGAGCTTGCTGTCGAAGTGGGATAAGACGGGCAAGGACAACGAGCAGTTCCTGCGTGCATTCCATTGGGACGGCCATGAACTTAACTTAGCGTTCGAGGTCGACTTCACCCAGGAACGGCTCGGCCGTGCCCATCACATGAAGTTCACCGCGAATCCACAGCGCGTGGCCTCGCTGACGGGCGCATCCCTGCGCTGATGCACCGAACCCGGGTCGCGGCGGGTGCCATAGCGACGGTGCTGTTCGCCGCCGCGGGGGTGGCGAACGGCACTGAAGACCCCGGCAAGGCGGCGGCGCCGCGCATGGAGTTCATGCCGCCGCCGCCGGGCAGCTATCACCTCCAGAAGATCCAGCCGATAGCGGACGCCGTATTGCTCGATAGCACGGGCCTTACCGTTCGACTCTCGGCGCTGACGCAGGGCAAGATCACCCTGCTGACCTTTTTCTACACGTATTGCGTCGATCCCTTGGGCTGCCCCTTCGCGCACACGACACTGGCCGATTTGCGCGATCGCGTGGCAGGCGACCGCGCGCTCGCGGGACGCGTGCGTTTCGTCAGTGTCAGCTTGGATCCGACCCACGACACGCCCGCGGCCATCGCGAGCTACGGCCAAGAATTCACGGCCGATCAGAAATTCGAGTGGCGCTTCGTGACGGCGCGCCGCGTGCCGGAACTGCTGCCCGTGCTCGACGACTTCGGGCAGGACGTGAGCGTGGACTTGGACCAAGACGGCCGCGCGACTCGCACCTTGCATCACATGCTGAAAATGTTTCTGATAGACGCCCGCGGCGAGGTACGGGAGATTTATTCGCTGGCATTCTTACAGCCGCAGGTGATGTTCAATGACATCAAGACGCTGGCGCTGGAGACGAGTCCTAGGAGCCTGTCTGACTAATGATCGCCGTCGCGAGGGCGCTCTACATCGAGCAGATTTCTGCGATCATTTCGCGAGCATAGTGGGTACTATGTGAGTGAAATGATCGCAGAAATATGCCGATGTGGGGCGGCCGCAGCAGGCGCATCATTAGTCAGACAGGCTCCTAGTTCGAGGCCGGATTCGGGGGCGCGGCGCCTCTCGCCGGCGCTTGCAGCTCGGGGCCGTCAGTGAGCGTATTCAGAAATGCCACGATGTCCTTGATGTCGGCTTCGCTCAACGCCGGCGCAGCGCCGGGTACTCGATCGAAGGGAGGCTGGGTGTCGAGATTGCCCCGGTACTGCGCCGGCAAGTCGTCGAATTTCATGGTGGTCCCGCCGGGCCCGCGGGGGTACCATTTCTGCGGCTGCGTGTCGCGCTCGGCATAAAAGCGCACGACGTCCGCCAAGCGGTGGAACACCCCATTATGGAAGTACACCCGGCGAGCCGCGGCATTGCGCAATGACGGAGTACGGAACAAGCCGCAGTATTCCTTCCTATCCGCCAAATCGGTACGCAGCGGTCCGCACAGTCCAAGGTCGTAATAGCGCCGGTCCGAATTCGCAGGAACCCCTGGGTTGCGCGGTGCGCCGACGGCGGCGTAACCGAAATCCGTGAACTGCGGAAACGCGCCGTTTCGCACGGCGCTCGGATGACAGCGCGCGCAGTTGCCTTTTGCCGGATCGTTGAACGCGGCTAGACCTCGCATCTCCTCGCCGCTCAATGATGTCTCATGGCGTAACCATGCGTCGTACTTGCTGCTATACGGATAAAACTCCGCGGGGCTTTGCTGAAACGTCTCCAGGGCCATCAGCACTGCCTTGAACGCCAATGCCTTGTCATCGAACACCTGGTCGCCGAAGGTCTCGCGAAACTGCGCTGCATACGCCGCGCGCTGCACTCTCGCCACTACCGCGTCGGCGCTTGCGTTGGCCATCTCGAAGGGCGACAACAGCGGCAGCCGCGCTTGATCATGAGCCGATTGCACGCGACCGTCCCAGGTGCGCCCGCCGGCCGGGCCTTGGTCGATGCCGTCATCCCCCTCATCGTCGAAGTAATGTTCGGTGAACGGCGGAACGTTTTGCGCGTACATCAACGAGGGCACGGCGCGCATGCCGAGGCGACGCCCGTCGCTGCCGCCGCGCTGCACCGGCGAATCGTCCGGCGGACCAAAGGCCCGCGCCGGATCGTGACAGCTGGCGCATGCCATCTTGCCCGACGCGGACAGTGACTCATCGAAGAACAGCGCACGCCCGATATCCGTCATGGCCGCCGCCGAGGGAAGCTTCTCGAAGGTATTGGCGTAGAAGGGCGCGTCGGCGGCGGCAACGCCGCCGATTCCGGCCGCTGCGGCGCAAATCAATGCGGCCCCCGCGGTCAGGGCGCCAAACCTGATGGTTCTTCGGCGCTTACCCGGATACCGGTCGCGGATCTCGTACGGCAAGTGCATCACGCGTTGACATCCTCCCCTGCCTGAACGGACGGGGAAGGAAAGCGCATTCTGGTCAAGCAGGCCCGCCGACGACTCAGTGCACCGAGCTACCGCTGTCGCTCGTGACGCCCGTATTGAACAATTGCGCGACATCCACCGCATCGAACACATAGGCGCGGTTGCAGAAATCGCAGCGCACTTCAACTTCCCCGCGTTCAGCCAGCACCGAACGGGTTTCAGCGTCGCCCAGGCTCTGCAACATGCGGCTGACGCGCTCGCGCGAACATCGGCAACGAAAATAAACCGGCGCCGCTTCGAACAGGCGGACGTCATCTTCATTGAACAGCCGGTGCAGAATGTCGGCGTCGGCCAGCGTCCGCAACTCTTCCGGCGTGAGGGTCTCCCCGATCAGCTGCACGCGCCGCCACGCGTCCTCGACAGCCGCGGCATCCACGGCGTCAGCCCCGGGCGTCGCGTCTGCAACGGGAAGCTTCTGCAGCAGCATCCCGGACACGCCGAGCGCATCGGCATGCAGCCAGAGCCGCGTCGGTAACTGCTCGGAGTTCTCGAAATAGACCTGCAGGGATTCGGCCAGGCGCCCGCCCGTAATGGGCACGATTCCCTGATAGCGTTGCGCGCCGTCGTCGGTTTCCAAGGTGACGGTGATATTGCCGGCGCCGATCAGATCGGCGATCCGCTCAGGGCCCGCGTCGATGCCGGTGCTCTCGCTCCGATGAGCGCCTTCCCGGTATCGAGCGAGCCCCCGGACTCCGAGGCCGCCGGTACATTGCGCCAATACAAGATGCACGGGCCCGTCGCCCTGCAGTTGCAGCGATAGAACGCCCTCGAACTTGACCGTCGCCGCCAGGAGCAGAGAAGCGGCCACCGCCTCGCCCAAGGTGTCGCGGATCGGTGCCGGATACTCGCGATGCTCGATCAACGCGTGCCAGGCCGTATCGAGGTGCACCAAGTGTCCACGAATCGGGTATCGCTCGAACATGAAGCGATGCAAGCAGTCGCGGTCATGCATCTTAAGCGCCACCACCCAGCTTGAGCTTCAGCAATTCGTTGAGTTGCGCCGGGTTCGCCTTGCCTTCCGTCGCCTTCATCACCTGCCCGACGAAGAAGCCGAACAATTTATCCTTGCCCGAACGGTAATCGGCGAGCTGTTTGGGATTGGCGGCCATCACGGCGTCGATCACTCCTTCAATGGCGCCGGAGTCCGTGATCTGCTCGAGACCCTTCGCCTCGATGATGGCGTCCGCGGACTCGCCTTCGGACCACATCGCCTCGAATACCTCCTTGGCGATCTTGCCGGAGATGGTCTGATCGACGATTCGCGCCAGCAGGCCGCTCAGTTGCGCGGGAGTGACGCGTGAGGCCGTGATCTCGATATTGTCTCGATTCAGGGCGCTCGACAATTCGCCCATGACCCAATTCGCAGCCAGCTTGGCATGTGCAGCGCCATTGCCGGTCTTGGCATCGAGCAGGGCCGCGACCTCCTCGAAATACGCGCCGAGCTCGCGGCTCGCGCTCAGGACCCCGGCATCGTACGCCGAGAGGCCCAGATCCCGCGCGAAGCGCGCGGCCTTCTCATCGGGCAACTCCGGCAGCGTCGCCCGCACCGCGTCGATGAACGACTCGTCGATCTGCACCGGCAGGAGATCGGGATCGGGGAAATAGCGATAGTCGTTGGCCTCTTCCTTGGAGCGCATCGAGCGAGTCTCGTCCTTGTCCGAATCGTACAGCCGCGTCTCCTGCACCACCGTGCCGCCGCTCTCCAGCAAGTCGATCTGCCGCGCGACTTCGTAGTTGATCGCCTTCTCGACGAATCGAAAGGAGTTCAAATTCTTGATCTCCGCGCGGGTGCCGAATTTTTCGCGGCCCCTGGGGCGCACCGAGACATTGGCGTCGCAGCGAAACGACCCCTCTTGCATGTTGCCGTCGCAGATCTCGAGGTAGCGCACCAAGGTATGGATCTTCTTCATGTACGCCACCGCCTCCTTTGCTCCGCGCATGTCGGGCTCGGAGACGATCTCGAGCAGCGGTGTGCCGGCGCGATTCAAATCGATGCCGGTGGCATTGGCAAGGCCCTCATGCAGCGACTTTCCGGCATCCTCCTCGAGATGCGCGCGCGTGACGCCGATGATCTTGACGGCGCCATCGTCGAGCATGACCTTGAGCTTGCCCTTCTTGACCACCGGCAGCTCGTACTGACTGATCTGGTAACCTTTCGGCAAATCGGGATAGAAATAATTCTTGCGGGCAAATACCGAATGGCGCGCCACCTCGGCGCCGATGCTCAGCCCGAATTTGACCGCCATGCGCACCGCTTCCGCATTCAGCACCGGCAGCACGCCGGGATAGGCCAGATCAACCAAGCTGGCTTGCGTGTTCGGAGGTGCGCCATATGCCGTCGCGCTCCCCGAGAAAATTTTCGACTTCGTGGCGAGCTGCGCATGTATCTCGAGCCCGATGACTACTTCCCAGTCGGCCATCACTCGTACCCTCGCGGCGAACGACTGTGCCAATCGGTGGCTTGCTGGAATAGATGCGCTGCGTTCAAGAGTTTCGCTTCGGAAAAATGCGGGCCGATCAACTGCAAACCCATCGGCAATCCCTCGATGAACCCGCAGGGCAACGACAGCCCGGGCAGCCCGGCTAGATTGGCGCCGATGGTATAGATGTCATTCAGATACATGGTGACCGGATCGTCGATCTTCGCGCCGATGGCAAAGGCGGGAGTCGGCGTGGTGGGCCCGATCAAGAGGTCAACCAGCTCGAAGGCCGCTCGAAAATCGTCGGTGATCAGGCGGCGCACCTTCTGAGCCTTCAAATAGTAGGCATCGAAATACCCGGCTGACAGCACGTACGTGCCCGTCATGATGCGCCGCTTGACCTCGGCGCCGAAACCCTCGCCTCGCGAACGCTTGTACAAATCCAACAAATCCGTGGGGTTCTCGCAACGATGGCCGAAGCGCACGCCGTCGAAGCGCGACAGATTGGACGAGCACTCGGCCGGCGCGACCACATAATAGGTGGGCACCGACAACGGCAGGTGCGGCAAGCTGACTTCGACGGTTTCCGCCCCGAGGCCTCGGTAGATCTTCAACGCGTCGCCGATCAGCGACGCATTGCGAGCCTCCAAGCCGTCGAAAAACTCGCGCAGCAGACCGATCTTCAGGCCCTTGAGCGGCTCCCGAAGGGCGGCGGGGTAGTCGGGAACCGGAGCATCGATGCTGGTTGAATCTCGAGGATCGAATCCGGCCATGGCCTGTAGGACGATCGCGGCGTCCGCGGCACTCCTGGCAAAGACTCCGGCCTGGTCGAGACTCGATGCGAAGGCAATCATCCCGTAGCGAGACACGCGTCCATAGGTCGGTTTCACACCGGTCACGCCGGTCAACGCGGCAGGCTGACGGATCGACCCGCCGGTATCGGTGCCCGTGGTGAACGCAGCTAGGCGCGCCGCCGCCGCCGCCGCCGATCCCCCGGATGATCCGCCCGGGACTTTGCTCGTATCCCAGGGATTTTTGACGGGTCCGTAGAAGCTCGTCTCGTTGGAGGAACCCATGGCGAACTCATCCATATTGGCCTTGCCCAGCATGACGGTGCCGGCCGCCTTCAGCCGCGCGACGACCGTGGCGTCGTAGGGCGCTACGAAATTGTCCAGCATGCGCGAACCGCAGCTGGTGCGTACCCCGTCGGTGCAGAAAATGTCTTTATGAATGAGGGGGATGCCGAGCAAGGGGCCCTTTTCGCCCGCGGCGCGGCGGCGATCGGCTGCGGCCGCCGCCAGCAGCGCCTGCTCGGCCGTGAGCGTGATCAGCGCATTCAGGGCAGGATTCAGGCGCTCGATCCGGGCCAGAAACAGGCGCGTGAGCTCGACGCTCGAAATCTCCCCCGAACTTAAGCTTCGGCCAAGCTCGCCGATGGAAAGAGTGTGCAACATCGTCACCTAAGAATAGCAGGCCTGACCGGAATCGCCTGCCCCTACTCGATCACGCGCGGCACGACATACAGGCCGGCTTGCACGGCCGGCGCATTGGCCTGGTACTTTTCATGATTGTCGGTCTCCGACACCATGTCGGGGCGCAGGCGCTGGTGCTGGCCATCGAGAGGATGCGCCATGGGTTCCACATTGCCGATTTGCGCTCGCGATAATTCGTCGACGAAATCGACGATGCTGGACAGGCTGGTCACGTAGACCGGCATCTCTCGTTCGGTGATCGACAGCCGTGCGAGGTGCGCGATCTTTTCGACGTCTTGGCGGGTCAGGCTCATAGGATTGCCAAAAGTGCGTGCCATCTCACGCAAAATAAGCGTGACGAATGATACACGTTGCCTTGCTGAATGTCGTGTCGGTTGTTACATTAGCCCAACTTTTTTTACCCCCTTTCGCAAGAAAAAATACCCCATGTTCAAACGCCTTAGAGGCTATTTCTCTAATGACCTCTCAATCGATCTTGGAACGGCCAACACGCTGATTTACGTTCGCGAACGCGGCATCGTTCTCAACGAGCCGTCGGTGGTCGCGGTGCAGGACGAACCCACTCGAGGCGGCAAAATCATCGTCGCGGTCGGTGTGGAAGCCAAAAACATGCTGGGACGAACCCCGGGGCATATCACCGCGGTTCGGCCGATGAAGGATGGGGTCATTGCGGATTTCACCTACACCGAAAAAATGCTGCAGTACTTCATCAAGAAGGTGCACGGCAACCGGTTCCTGAGCCCGAGCCCCCGGGTTCTGGTGTGCGTGCCTTTTGGCTCCACCCAAGTGGAGCGGCGTGCCATCAAAGAATCGGCCGAGGGCGCCGGCGCGCGCAGCGTGGATATCGTCCCTGAACCCATGGCCGCGGCGGTCGGCGCCGGCCTCCCGGTTCAGGAGGCGCGCGGTTCCATGGTGCTCGACATCGGCGGCGGCACCTCCGAGGTGGCGGTCATCTCACTGAACGGCATCGTCTATGCGGCCAGCGTTCGCATCGGCGGCGACAAATTCGACGAAGCGATCACCAACTACGTGCGGCGCAACTACGGCATCTTGATCGGTGAAGCGACGGCTGAGCGCATCAAGTTGGAAATCGGCTCCGCCTATCCGGGCCAGACGGTGCGGGAAATTTCGGTCAAGGGCCGCAATTTGTCCGAAGGCGTGCCCCGCAGCTTCACCTTGAACTCGAACGAAATATTGGAGGCGCTGCAGGAGCCGCTGCAAGGCATCGTGGGCGCGGTCAAACAAGCGCTCGAGCAAACGCCGCCCGAGCTCGGCGCCGACGTCGCCGAACGCGGCATCGTGCTCACCGGCGGCGGCGCCTTGCTGCGCGACGTGGATAAATTGCTGATGGAAGAGACCGGCCTGCCCGTGGTAGTTGCGGATGATCCGCTGACCTGCGTGGCGCGCGGCGGCGGGCGTATCCTCGAGCTTACCGAGGAGCATGGTCCGGGCATCTTCGGACTGGAGTAATGCAAGCGACAGGAGCCTGCCTGACTCATGGTCGCCTTTCGTAGCACCGACACATCCGGTCGAACGACGGGACTCCTGCTCCGCTGCGTGCTGTATTCCCTGCTGGCGTTGGGATTGATCATCGTGGACAAGCGCTACGATCACCTGGGCAGGATTCGCCGGCTGCTCTCGATCGTCGCCTACCCCGTGCAAATCGCGGTCGCCAGCCCCTTCGAGGGTTGGGACTGGTTTCGCGAAAGCGTGTCGTCCCGCGGAGCCCTCCGCGCCGACAAGGCCAAGCTCGAGGCGGAGCTGCGTGTGGCGCAATTCCGCCTGCAGCGCTATGAGGCGCTGGAGGCGGAGAGCCAGCGCCTGCGTGGGCTGCGGAACAATACCGCGGGGATCACGGACCGGTTCCTCATCGGCGATGTCATGGACCTCGATTTGGACGCCTTCCGCGAGCGAGTGCTGGTCGACAAGGGCGCGCAGGACGGGGTATTCGTCGGGCAAGCCGTATTGGACTCGGGTGGAGTGTTCGGGCAGGTCGCCCGCGTGGGTCAACTGACCGCAGAGGTGATCCTGGTCAGCGACGCGACGCACGCGATACCGGTGCAGATCAATCGAAATGGATTGCGCACCATTGCCGTGGGCACGGGCGATATGGGCCGGCTCAAGCTGCCCTACCTTCCGACCAGCGCCGATGTGATCTCCGGGGATCTCTTGGTGACCTCCGGGCTCGGCGGTGGATTCCCGGCCGGCTATCCGGTGGGTACCGTGGCAGAAGTCAAGCGAGATTCCGCCCAGTCCCTTGCGGACGTCGATGTAAAACCCGCCGCCGCACTCGATCGGTCGCGCGAGCTGATGTTCGTCTGGCTCAAGACGCAGGCATCGTCGCCCGCACCCGCTACATCCGCCACGCCTGCGGCACCCGCCGGACACCCGGCACCGCCGCCGCAGTCGCAAAGCACGGCCGCAATGCCCGCCAAGACCCCGCCGCCCGCTAAAAATCCGCCGCCTGCGAAGACACCGCCACCCGCGAAGACAGCGCCGCCTGCGGGAGCGAACGACGAATGATGCGCGATACTCGCATCCGTCGGTTGCCCATGGCCCTGTCGGCGCTCGTCGCGCTGGCGCTGGCGGTTTTACCCCTGCCCTCGATGCTGGAATCGCTTCGTCCGGACTTTTTGGTGCTGGTGGTCTTTTACTGGTCCATCGAGTTGCCTCGGGCCGGGGGGCTCACGCTGGCATTCATGGCGGGTCTCGCGCTCGATGTGATCCACGGCGTGGTGCTCGGTCAGCACGCGCTCGCGCTCACGCTGATGGCCGCGTGGGCGACGCACCTCCGGCTGCGCCTGCGAGTATTCTCGATGCTATCGCAATGCCTGACCATATTCGCCTTGTTGACCGGGTATCAGTTCATCCTGTTCTGGGTCGACGGCGCCACCGGCAATCCCGTGACCGCGTTCGGCCGCTGGCTCGCTCCCGTCATCGGGGCATTGCTGTGGCCGGTGCTGGCCGGCATATTGAGGCGTCTGCATGAACGCTGACGCCGAACGGAGCCGGTAGCGTGGTTCGCCGCGTCCGCATCAAAGACCACTGGGGTGAGCAGCGGATCTTCACGATTCGCAGCATCGTCGCCGCCGTATGCGTGAGCGTGCTGCTCCTGACCGTCGCCTCGCGCCTCTTCTATCTGCAGGTGCTGAGGCACAACTATTACGCGGAACTCTCGCAGGGAAATCGGGTGCGCACCGATCCAATTCCGCCCAGCCGCGGCCTGATCCTCGACCGGCACGGAGTGGTCATGGCCGAGAATCTTCCGGCGTTTCAGCTGGAATTGGTCCGAGAACAAGTCGGCGGCATTCCGGAGATCGACGCCACTCTGGCTCGCCTGGTGGCCATCGGTTTGCTCGATGCTGAAGACACCAACAGCATCAAACGCACCATCCTGTCGCATCATGTCTACGAAAGCGTGCCGGTCAAGCTGCAGCTGGACGATGAGGAAATGGCGCGCTTCGCGGTGCATCGCTACGAATTCACGGGGGTGGACATCCGCACTCGCTTGTCCCGGCACTACCCCTTCGGTCCAATGGCCGTGCACGCGCTCGGCTACGTCGCTGCGATCAGCGAGCAAGACCTCAAGCACATCGATTCTGCCGCGTACGCGGGCACCACGCTGATCGGCAAATTAGGGGTCGAAGGCGCCTACGAGAGCCTGCTGCACGGAACCCCGGGATACCGCGAAGTGTTGGTCAATGCGGCCGGCCGGCCGGTCGAACGCCAGGGGGCCTTTACGCCCAAATTGAATGTACGCCAGCCCGTCGCCGGCGCGGATCTGATCCTCAGCATCGACATGCGCGTGCAACGGGCCGCAGAGGAGGCTTTGACGGGCAAACGCGGCGCGGCCATCGCCATCGATCCGCACACGGGCGACGTCGTCGCCCTCGCCAGCACGCCGGGATTCGATCCCAACGCGTTCGCACGCGGCCTCACGACCAAGCAGTTCGACGCCCTGCAAAACGATATCGACAAGCCGCTCATCAACCGCGCGCTGCGCGGCGCCTACCCGCCCGGCTCGACGGTCAAGCCATTCTTCGCGATGGCCGCATTGAAATATGGCGTCATGACCCCCGAACAAACCTTATTCTGCCCGGGCCATTTCAGCCTTCCCGGCAGCAGGAATGTATTCCACGACTGGAAGCCCAAGGGTCACGGCGTCCTCGCGATGCGCCACGCCATCATGCAATCGTGCGACGTGTACTTCTACACGGTCGCGAGCAAGCTCGGCATCGACCGCATGCATGAGTTCATGAGCATATTCGGATTCGGCGAGGTCACCGGAATCGACATTCCGGGCGAAAAGCCGGGCTTGATGCCCTCCACCGACTGGAAACGCCATGCCTACAAGCGAGCCGCCGAGCAGGTGTGGTTCCCCGGCGAAACCATCAGCGTAGGCATCGGTCAAGGCTATATGCTGGCAACACCCATGCAACTCGCCCATGCCGTATCGGCCATCGCATCGCGCGGTGAGATCTACAAACCAAGGCTGGTATCGGCCGTGCGGGCCGCCGGATCGACGACGCTCGCGCCGCGACCGATTCAGCCTGAGCCTACGCTGACCGCGGTCACTCGCGATCAGTGGCAGGTTGTCGTCGACGGCATGGAATTGGCGACCGGGCCCGGCGGCACGGCGGCGGTTGCCACCGCGGGAACGCCATACAAGATCGCCGGCAAAACCGGCTCTGCGCAGGTTTTTACGATCGCTCAGGGCGAGAAATATCACGAAAAGGATCTGGCCGAGCGCTTGCTCGATCACGCGCTGTTCATCTCATTCGCTCCCGCCGAAGACCCGAAACTTGCGGTGGCCGTATTTGTCGAAAACGGCAAGCACGGCGGCAGCACCGCGGCGCCGATTGCCCGCAAGATGTTCGACGCCTACCTGTTGCCGGATAAGGCACCGGCCGCGGATAAGATACCCGCCCTGGGAAGAGTCTTATGATCTTCGACGAATTCTCGCCGTCCCGAACCCGACGCACCCTGACCGCCGGCGGCCGCACCTTGCGTGCCTTGGGATTGGACGGCCCCCTGACCGGCGTACTGGCCATCATCGTGTGCTTCGGGATTCTGGTGGTGTATAGCGCCTCCGGACAAAACCTGAAAATGGTCGAGCATCATCTGGGAAATATCGCCATTGCGGTCACCGCCATGATTGCCCTCGCCAAGCTCGCGACACCGCAATACCTGCGCCTGTTCGCACCCATTGCCTATGCCCTCGGCGTTCTGCTGCTGATCGTCGTCGAGCTGACGGGTCATATCGGCAAGGGTGCGCAGCGTTGGCTCGATATCGGATTCATGCGCTTCCAGCCTTCCGAGATCATGAAACTTGCCGTCCCCATGATATGCGCCTGGTACATGCACGAGCGCCCCCTGCCGCCGACTTTCAAGGATCTCATGGTGATGGGGCTGCTGATTGCCATTCCTACGGCCATGATCGCCAAGCAACCGGACTTAGGCACCGCCCTGCTGATCGCGGCCTCCGGCCTGATCGTGATGCTGCTTGCCGGGATGCAGCTACGGATCATATTGATATCGATACCGCTGCTCGGTGCCGCCGCCGTCGCGGCCTGGCATTTCATCCACGACTATCAGCGCCAACGCATCCTGACGTTTTTGAATCCCGAAAACGATCCGCTCGGCACGGGATACCACATCATCCAGTCGCAAATCGCCATCGGCTCCGGCGGGATGTTCGGCAAGGGCTATATGATGGGCAGTCAGGCTCAGCTGGAATTCCTGCCCGAACGTTCCACCGATTTCATATTTGCAGTCATTGGCGAGGAACTCGGTTTGTTGCCGTGCCTGGTGCTCCTGATCCTGTACGGCGCCGTCATCGGCCGCGCCTTGTACCTCGCGATGCAGGGGCAGGATACCTTTGCGCGCCTGACGGGCGGCGCCATCGCGCTCAGCTTCTTCGTCTATGTGTTCGTCAACTCGGGGATGGTGAGCGGCATTCTGCCGGTGGTCGGCGTGCCGCTGCCGATGATCAGCTACGGCGGCACGTCGATGGTCACGTTGTTGGCGGGATTCGGCATATTGATGTCGCTGCACTCGCATCGCAAGCTCATTGGGTCATAGTGTCCTGTCCCACCAATAACTTGCTCGATCCGCCCGCGGATTTTCGTGCCGGGCAAGGCGCGCCGACGAGTCATAGCGGCCACTATGGCGAGGAGGCGCAACGCCGCCCGGCGCGAAAAGACGCGGCGCAGCGAGCAAGTTATTGGTGGGACAGGACACTACGCGTGCGCACCCGGTTCGGCTTGAAGCATCTGTTCCTGGTCGCCCTCGTCGTGTGTTCGAGCCGTGAGCCCGCGGCCGCGATCGACGTGAGGCGCGCCGACGTCAAGGATTTCATCGCGCACATGGCGGACACCTCGTCATTCAAGAAGCGGCAGTTGCGCAAGTTGCTGAAAGCGGCCCAGAGTCAACCGGCGATCATCGAAGCCATGGACCGGCCCGCCGAAAGGGCCAAGCAGTGGTTCGAATATCGCCCGATCTTCGTCAGCGAAAGACGCATCCGCGAGGGCACGGATTTCTGGATCGCGCATCGCCAAGCGCTGGATCGTGCCAGCGTTCGCAGCGGAGTGGCGCCGGAATACCTGGCGGCCATCCTCGGCGTCGAAACCTACTACGGCCGTCTGACGGGCTCCTACCGCGTGCTCGACGCACTGGCCACGTTGGCTTTCGATTACCCCGCCCGGGCGAAATTTTTTCGCGATGAGCTCGAACAGTATCTCCTGCTGACTCGCGACATGAGACTCGATCCCTTGAGCGTGAAGGGATCGTACGCCGGCGCGATGGGTGCGCCGCAGTTCATGCCGTCCAACTACCGGCGCTATGCCGTCGATGCGGATGCGAACGGACATATCGACTTATGGACCAATTGGCCGGACGTATGCGCCAGCGTGGGCAATTACCTCAAGGAACACGGTTGGAATGCCGGCGAGCCCGTGCTGAGCGAAGCCACCGTGGCTCCCGACCAGGCGTCGGATTTGGACGGCCGCAAGCTTGCACTGTCCGAGACCGTGGGGTCGCTGCGCACCAAGGGCGTAAATTTCGACAGTTCCCTGCCGGAGGATGCGCCCGCTCTACTGATCGCCGCCGACGACACGGACGGCGTGCATTGGCGCGTCGGCTTCAACAATTTCTATGTGATTACGCGCTACAACCACAGCGCCCTCTACGCAATGGCGGTGTTCGAACTGGCGGCCGCGGTCAAGCAGCGGGTATTGTTGAATGATGCCGCCGGCGGCATCACGCCGGCCGTTGCCGCTCAAGACGTCGCCGCGCCGGGAGTCGCTATGCCCAGTCCCGCTACGCCCGGTGCCGCTGCACCGAGTGCTGCCGCGCAAGGCGTCTCCACCGTGCAACCGGCCTTGCAGCGGTGAATGTCGGCCGCGTACTCGCCCTCCCGCTAGGGCTGGCTGTCGCGGTCGGGCTCACCGCATGCTTCAGTGCGCCCCCGCGGCCCGCTCCCACCGTTCCGACGGCCCCGGTGACTCCGCCGCCGAAACCGGACTCCATTCCGGAGGTCATCCCGCGGATCGAACCGCGCGCGCGCAGCGGCAATCCGCCGTTTTACGATGTGTTCGGCAAACGCTACTACGTCCTGTCCTCGAGCGTCGGCTACCGGGAGCGCGGCGTCGCGTCCTGGTACGGACCCGGTTTCCACAACGTGCGGACCTCGATCGGCGAGCCCTATGACATGTACGGCATGACGGCTGCTCACAAGACGCTCCCGTTGCCCGCGTACGTGCGCGTCACCAATTTGCAGAACGGCCGCAGTGTCGTGGTCCGGGTCAACGACCGCGGTCCCTTCGTCGGCAATCGAATCATCGATCTCTCTTACTCGGCCGCCGCAAAGCTCGACATGCTGCGCAATGGCACCGCCATGGTCGAGGTCCGCACCATCGATCCATCGGCGCCGCCGCCCGTGATCACTGCATCGGCCACACCCGCTCCCGCCACCGCGCCGCCGGCAGCCACGGCGCTCACTATTGTGGCACCTGCGGCAGCGGCACCTGCAGGCTCGGCACCTGCGGCAACGGCGCCTGCAAGCTCGGCACCTGCAAGCTCGGCACCTGCAAGCTCGGCACCTGCAGGCTCGGCACCGGCGGGCTCGGCACCGGCGGCGGCGCCTGCCGCAACGGCACCCGGCACCGCCACACCGACCGCGGGCTCAGGGGTCACGAGCCCCGCGGCCGCCGCTACCGCGCTGTTCGTGCAAGCCGGCGCGTTCTCCGACCCTGCGAATGCGGAACGCCTGGCGGAGAAATTGCGCGGCGGCAACTACGGCAAGGTCATCGTGCGCGACGATCAGATCGCGGGCCGTAGAATGTACCGAGTGCGGATCGGACCCGTACCCAGCGTCGCGGAGTTCGACCGCGTGGTCGCCGCGCTGGAGCGGGCCGGCATCAACGATGCGCATCTCGCGCTCGACTAGCATCCATGCCACGGCGCCGTGCGATAATATTCAACGCCCACTAAATTTCTAACAAGGTATTCATCTACTATGCTCCGTTCCCGCCTGGCCTGCGTTTTTATCACTGCATTCGCGGCCTTTG
>WNFT01000163.1_pt1 | contig 52616 bp, 48 predicted proteins | sample 5400191 | NCBI WGS metagenome assembly WNFT01 (sample SAMN13153359, study PRJNA577476) | soil metagenome | isolation source: 80 cm saprolite under Madrone tree | place: USA:California | collected 2016-06-14 | reverse complement strand
GAGCGGCATCGATCGTGTGCGTTACCGGAGACGCATCCAAGTCATGAGCACCTTCATCACTTTTCATTGCTACAACACCGCCTGGTTGTCGCAACTCAAGGAAAAGCAGGGCCAGCTTCTGTATCCCGAGAGCTTACTCGTCGACGAAGACGCTTCCGACGGCCTCGTTGTGTCTCTGTTTCACCATCCATATAACTGGCTCGAAGCGGATAACGCGCGCGCCTTTCGAAAGTACATTGAAAGGACCTCGGACATTATTCTAACCGGGCATGAACATGACTCTAACGTTTACATCAAGTCCGTTCTGACCGGTGAGGAACCCACCTATGTGGAGGGGGCTGTCCTACAAGCTCAGGATGACTCGCGCAGCGGCTTCAATATGATCTTGGTGGATCTGGATCGCCAGTCATGGAAACCTCTCCAGTACGAGTGGGTTCCAGCTGACCAAATCTACGCTCCCAGGACCGAGCCTGAATGGAAACCCTTCCTACGCAACCGATACCTTCGCCGGCAGAGTTTCGCCAACACCGACGAGTTTGCACAGTTCCTTTCCGATCCTGGCGCCGCCTTTACGCACCCAAAGGCCAAGACAGTCCGGCTCGACGATATCTTTGTTTATCCAAACCTCGAGGACCTCTCTTTGGACAGGTCGCACGACATCCCAATAGATAGCGACAGGCTAGTAGACTATGTGCTCGAACACTCGCGGCTGCTGATTACCGGTGCAGAGCGTTCAGGAAAAACATCGCTTGCAAAAGCGCTCTATCGCGTCTTTCGCCACAAGACAATGGTGCCCATTCTTGTATCTGGCCAGGCGCTCAAGAGTTCACAGTTCGATGACGTCATCAGATTGATTCACCGAAGCGTCGAGGCCCAGTACGGACTAGCCGTCCTTGAACAATACAAGCAACTTCCCATTACAACGAAGGTTCTGATTGTTGACGACCTTCATAGGGCACCATTCAACAGAAGCGGAAGAAATGCTTTTCTTGACTGCGCAGGTCGTCTATTTGATCGAATCCTCCTATTGGCAGACGACCTCTTCCAATTTAAGGAACTCGCCTATCGCGGCGAGGAGCGCAATGCCCTGCTTAACTTCCGCTGCGCTGGCATTAAGGAGTTCGGCCACGCCAGAAGGGCGGAGTTGATCGAGCGATGGTATTCGCTTGGGGATGGCCATACCGGCGACGAGGAAGTCATCGCGCGGAAGGTAGAATACGCCGAACGGACCGTCAATACTTTGCTAGGCAAGAACATCGTTCCCTCCTACCCGATTTTCGTTCTGACGTTCCTTCAGTCCTTGGAGGCGGGGACCCCGCTCGACACGGCCGCAGGTTCGTACGGATACATCTACGAGCTTCTCATCACGGCTGCGCTATCTGCCACAGGCAGCCCGACAGATCTAGACACCAAATACACCTATATTTCGCACCTCGCCTACTTCCTCTTCAAGACCGGAAGACAGACTATCGCTGCTGACGAGCTTCAGGCTCTGGCCGAGCAATATTTTCAGAACTTCAAGATCCGCGTCCCCGCAGACATGATCAGCGATCTCGAGGAATCCTCTGTTCTCCGCAACACAGCTGATGGCTACATCTTCAAGTATCGCTACCTCTACTACTATTTTGTTGCGCGCTATATCCGAGAAAATCTCCATTCCTCCCAAGAAGACCTACTTCGCTCGACTGTCCGAGAACTCGCTAATCGTGTCTACAACGAGGACGCAGCGAACATTCTCATCTTTTTCATCTATCTCACCAAGGATCCAGACACAATTACAACGATGCTTTCCCACGCTCGTGCCATCTTCTCCGAACATCAGCCTTGCGATATGGATAGCCACGTTCGGTTCATTACAGACTCTCAAAGTGAGCCACCGCGTCTTGTCTACGTCGAGACTGAACCTCGGGAGTTTAAGAAGAAATACCTAAAAGGATTGGACGATGCTGAGCGGCTCGCAAAGACGCGCGACAATGACGACTCCGATCAGCCCACAGACAATCCGGAAGTAAACGAGGTGCTCAAGCTGAATATCGCTTTCAAAACACTCCAAATCATGGGGCAGATCCTTCGAAACTTCCCGGGATCTCTGCGCGGTGAAGTAAAACTCGATATCGCGCGCGAGAGCTACCTTCTCGGGCTGCGCACTCTTCAGGTTGTTCTGGCCACTCTCCACCTCGGGCTAGAACCACTCAAGGCAGCCTTCAAGGACTTTCTGAGGGAGCGTGGCATCTCTGATGAACAAGAACTGGAACAAAAAGCCGATCGGTTCTGGTTCTTCCTAACATTCGTGCTCGGAGTGGGCACTGTCAAGTCCATCTCTTCAGCTGTCGGTTCGGAGCAGCTTCGTGAGACCTACAAGGAACTTGCTCACGAAAATCAAACGCCAGCGTTCTCTCTGGTCGACATTTCGATCAAGCTTGATCATTTCAGACCGATACCCCGAACCGAGATACTGAGTCTCGGCAAGCGACTCTCACATAACCTCTATGCTTCGACGATACTGAAACAACTCGTGATTCAGTTTTTCTATCTTTATCCAAGTGACTACAAAACTCGACAAAAGCTATGCCAAGGACTTGGAATAGCGGTAAAGCCGTTGGCCCTTGATCGCGAGTCGAAGAAGTAGCCCATCTGCCAATGCTCAGCGTGATCTGGCAATGAACTGAAATGCCCAAGCGTACCGATCTGAAGCGCATCCTGATCATCGGCTCCGGGCCGATCGTCATCGGCCAGGCCTGTGAGTTCGACTACTCCGGCACGCAGGGCTGCCGCGCGCTCCGCGAGGAGGGATTCGAGGTCGTCCTCGTGAACTCGAACCCCGCCACGATCATGACCGACCCGGAGCTGGCGGACCGGACCTACATCGAGCCGCTGACCGCCGAATTCGTCGCGAAGATCATCGAGCGCGAGCGGCCGCAGGCGCTGCTGCCGACCCTGGGTGGCCAGACGGGCTTGAACATCGCGGTCGCGCTGGCGGAAGACGGCACGCTCGATCGCCTCGGGGTCGAGTTGATCGGCGCCAAGCTCGACGCGATCCGCAAGGCCGAGGACCGGGCCCTCTTCAAGCAGGCCATGGAACGCATCGGGCTGGCGCTTCCCCGCTCGGGCCCTGCCCGGAACCTCGAGGAGGCGCGCGCCATCGTGGGCCGCGTGGGCTATCCCACGATCATCCGCCCCTCCTTCACGCTCGGCGGCACGGGCGGCTCGATCGCCTACAACCCCGAGGAGCTCGAGGACGCCGTGCGTTGGGGCTTGCAGGTGTCGCCGGTCGGCACGATTCTCGTCGAAGAGTCGGTGATCGGCTGGAAGGAGTTCGAGCTCGAGGTGATGCGCGACCTCGCCGACAACGTCGTCATCATCTGCTCGATCGAGAACGTCGATGCCATGGGCGTCCACACGGGGGACTCCGTCACCGTCGCGCCCGCGCAGACGCTGACCGACAAGGAGTATCAGCTCATGCGCGACGCCGCGATCGCGATCATCCGCGAGATCGGCGTCGAGACGGGCGGCTCCAATATCCAGTTCGCCGTGAACCCCGAGGACGGTCGACTCGTCGTGATCGAGATGAACCCGCGCGTGTCCCGATCCTCGGCGCTCGCCTCCAAGGCCACCGGCTTCCCGATCGCGAAGATCGCCGCCAAGCTCGCGGTGGGCTACACGCTCGACGAGATCCGGAACGACATCACGCGCGAGACGCCCGCGTCGTTCGAGCCCGCCATCGACTACTGCGTGGTCAAGTTCCCGCGCTGGGCATTCGAGAAATTCCCGGAGGCCGATCGCACGCTGACGACCCAGATGAAGTCCGTCGGCGAGGTCATGGCGATCGGCCGCACGTTCAAGGAAGCCCTCCAGAAGTCGATCCGCTCGCTCGAGCAGGACCGCTGGGCCCTGACGCTCGGCGGCGCGCTCGGTGACGCGGAGCTCCGCCATCTGCTGAGCGTCCCGAACCCCGATCGGATCTTCGCCATCGGGGACGCCTACCGGGCCGGGCTCACGACCGAGGAGATCCGGTCGCTGACCCGCATCGACCCCTGGTTCCTCGAGAACATGCGGGAGATCGTCGCGTTCGAGCGGCGGATCACCGAGTCGGCGCTGACCGATCCGGAGGTGCTGCGGCGGGCCAAGCAGCTGGGGTTCGCCGATCGGCGCATTGCCGAGCTCACCGGCACCCCGGAGGCCGCAGTCCGGGCGCACCGGCTCGAGCACGAGATCCGCGCGACTTTCAAGACGGTGGACACGTGCGCCGCCGAGTTCGTCGCCCACACGCCGTATCTCTATTCCACGTACGAGGAAGAGGACGAGGCGCCGCCGACGCCGCGACCCAAGGTCGTCATTCTGGGCTCGGGCCCCAACCGCATCGGCCAGGGCGTGGAGTTCGACTACTGCTGCGTCCACGCGGCGTTCGCGCTCCGCGACCTCGGCGTGGAGGCGATCATGGTCAATTGCAACCCCGAGACCGTCTCCACGGACTACGACACCTCCGACCGGCTCTACTTCGAGCCGCTGACGCTCGAGGACGTCCTCAACATCGTCGAACGCGAGCGGCCGCTGGGCGTCGTCGTGCAGTTCGGTGGGCAGACCCCGCTGAAGCTCGCCGTGCCGCTGCGCGACGCGGGCGTTCCGATCCTCGGCACCTCGCCCGACGCCATCGACCGCGCCGAGGACCGGCAGCGGTTCAGCGCGCTGCTCGTCGAGCTAGGGCTCAGCCAGGCGGCGGGGTCGACCGCGCGCTCCTTCGAGGAGGCCCGGACGATCGCGCTCCGAATCGGCTACCCGGTCCTGGTGCGCCCCTCCTACGTGCTCGGCGGACGCGCCATGCGGCTCGTCCACGACGAGCAGGACCTGGGCGAGTTCATGCACGAAGCCGTCCGCGTGTCGCCCGAGCATCCGGTCCTCATCGACAAGTTCCTGGATGACGCGATCGAGATCGACGTGGACGCGGTGGCGGACGGGACGCGGGTGCTCGTGGCCGGGGTCATGGAGCACATCGAGAAAGCGGGCATCCACTCCGGCGACGCCGCCTGCGCGCTCCCGCCGTACTCGCTCGGCGAGGACGAGATCCGGACCCTGCGCGCCCAGACGCGCGCGCTCGCCCTGGCCCTCGGCGTGGTCGGACTCATCAACGTGCAGTTCGCCATCCGGAACGACACCATCTACGTGCTGGAAGTGAACCCGCGCGCTTCCCGGTCGGTTCCCTTCGTCTCCAAGGCGATCGGGCTGCCGCTCGCCAAGATCGCGACGCGGGCGGCGCTCGGCGAGACGCTCGAGCCCTGGCTCGGGTGGGATGGACGCGATCTGCCCCACATCGCCGTCAAGGAATCGGTCTTCCCCTTCGTCAAGTTCCCGGGCGTGGACACCGTCCTCGGCCCGGAGATGAAGTCCACCGGCGAGGTCATGGGCATCGACTACGACTTCCGCAAGGCGTATCTCAAATCGCAGATCGCGGCCGGCTTGCTCATGCCCACCTCAGGCAAGATCTTCGTCACGGTGCGCAGCGGCGACAAGCGGACGGTGGCGCCGCTCGCCCGACGGCTCACCGATCTCGGCTTCGCTCTGGTGGCCACGCCAGGCACCGCACGCGTGCTGGGACGCTACGGTGTGACGGTGGAAACGATCCACAAGGTCGGCGCGGGCTACCGCCCGAACGTGATCGACCTCATGAAGCGAGGCGAGATCGCGCTCGTCATCAACACGCCGGACGACGGCCGCGCCCGGAAGGACTCGGCCATCATCCGGCGCACGGCGGTCGCCCAGGACATTCCCCACTACACCACGCTCGATGGCGCGCAGGCCGCCATCGGCGCGATCGAGGCGCTGCTCAAGGGCGAGCACCGCGTGCAGAGCCTGCAGGAATACCACGCTGGCCTCGCCTAGCGCCGCCGACCGGGTGCTGGTGGCACTCGACGTGCCGAGCCTGGACGAGGCGGAGGCGCTGCTCGGCCGCCTCGCCGGCGTCCTCACCGGGTGCAAGATCGGCTCGCAGCTCTTCACGGCCGCGGGCCCGGCGGCGATCGAGGCCGCCCGCAAGCGGGGCTTTCGCGTCTTCCTCGATCTCAAGTTCCACGACATCCCGAACACCGTCGCCGCCGCGGTGCGTGAGGCGACGCGTCTGGGTGTCTTCATGCTCAACATCCACGCGAGCGGCGGCCTGGCGATGGCGCGCGCAGCCGCCGAAGCGGCGGTGAAAGCTGCCGGCGACTTCGGGATTCCCCGACCCCTCTGCCTCGGCGTGACCGTGCTGACAAGCCTCGACCGCAAGGCGCTCCAGCGCGAGGTCGGCGTGCCGGCAAGCGTCGCGGCCCACGTTCTTCACCTGGCGGAGCTCGCGCGGGCGGCCGGCCTCGACGGTTGCGTCGCGTCGCCCCAGGAGATCAGCCTCCTGCGCTTGGCGATGGGCCAGGAGTGGGTCATCGTCACGCCGGGGATCCGTCCAGCCGAGATCCCCCCTTTCCCACCGGGGCGAGTCGAGAGGGGGGCGGAGCCGGTCCGCATGCCGGACAGGCGAAGTCCCCCTCTCCCATCGGGGGGAGTCGAGAGGGGGGCGGAGCCTGTCCGCATGCCGGACAGGCGGAGTCCCCCTCTCCCACTAGACGATCAGGTCCGTATCGCGACCCCACGGCGGGCGCTTGCCGCCGGCGCCGATTACCTGGTCGTGGGGCGACCGATCAGCGGGGCCCCGGACCCGGCCGCCGCCGGGGCCGCCATCGTCGACGAGCTCCGCAGGCCATGACGGACCGTGAAGCGCTCGACCTCTACGGGAGCACCGGCGCCCTGCTGCGCGGCCACTTCCGGCTCACCTCGGGCCTCCACTCCGACGTCTATCTCCAGTCAGCGCTGGTCCTGCAGCACCCGGTCCACGCCGCGTCCCTCGGCGAAGCGCTGGCGGCGCGGTTCCGGGACGACAGTGTCCAGACGGTGCTGGCGCCCGCGATCGGCGGCATCCTGGTCGCCCACGAGGTTGCGCGCGCGCTCGGCGCGCGCGCGCTCTTCACCGAGCGCGAGGACGGAATCATGCGTCTCAGGCGAGGGTTCGCGCTGGCACCCGGCGAGCGGTGCCTGGTCGTCGAGGACGTGATGACCACGGGCGGCTCGATCCGGGAGGTCGTCGCTTGCGTCGAAGCTCTCGGCGGTGTGGTCGTGGGAGTCGGCTCGCTGATCGACCGGAGCGGCGGAGCCGCACACTTTCCCCTGAAGCGCGCGGCGCTCGCGACGGTGAAGGCCACCACCTGGAAGCCGGAGGAATGCCCTCTCTGCCGGGCCGGCAGCCAGGCAGTCAAGCCCGGCAGCCGCGTTTAGTGGACGTGGGGGGCCCCGAGAGGGTCAGTACGGGATTGAATAACCCGCTCTCGGCCCGGTTCGAGGGTGAGGTCAGCCGTCGGTAGTCGGCAGGATTCCAGATATTCCCAACGCGGCGGCCCCCGATGTCCTGGCGGCCGTCAGTGCGTCACCGGCTCGGCGGGGGCTTCTCCTTTGTAGGAACTCACCTGCTCCCGCACCGCCTCCCGCTCCCGCCTCGACCGCTCGGCCGCCGTCACGATCTCGGGGCTCGCGGTGCCGGCGCGTAGCTGGGTGGCGATAGGGCGGACCGGATCATTGTCGTGGTCCGGGTGCCCGAGCGCCTCACGCTGTGGAGAACTCGACTCGCGTCTGGATACGGAACGCGAGCACGACAGAGCCTGTCGAGCCGGCGGACATTGACCGAATCGACTACCTGTTACAGCGGCGGCGCTCGGCCGAACAACATCGCGAGGCGCTTATCTCTGCGGTCGCTGACAGATCCGCACTCCGTCATGAAACTCGGCGCGCGCGCGATAATCGCGCCGGTCTATCCGCGCGGCCTCGCTCTACCGCACGAGACCCTCTTTGAGCGCGCCGACTTCCTCGAGCGCCAAGGGCAGCAGCGTTTCCTCCGCGACTTCAGACTGATCCACGAGGCTATCGCAGCGCAGGACACGACAGCCGGGCCGCGGCCGTACTATTTCGAGATGAGTGTCCACGGTATCGCCTTCATGGAACAAGTCATGACGCCGGCGGGCCGAGCGGGCGACTACGATTTTGTCTACCTAGGCAATCTACTGCATCCCGTCGCGAGTGCATTGAACCTCGCCATCGCGCTGCTGCGCGGCGCCGTGGCGAATCTTCTGATTCGATACGAGCTGATCCACTGCACACAGCTCTCACTTCTTCTGAGGGACTATTCGCGGTTCGTGATGCCGCAGCAAGCGGCTCCGAGTCGCATCATCGGTTGCCCTCCTCGCGCCTCACCCCGACACGTTCGTGGGCACCCCAGCTCCGTATTTCGGTTACGACCGGCTGGTTCACTGATTCGACGCGCACGTGGGCCGTCTTGCCTCCCGCCGTCGTGTACGGACGCCCGATCACCTGCCATTCGCTGCGCTCGTCTGCGAGCCGGTCGCCGAGCTTGAGATCCATGGGCAAGACACGGACTTCAGCGGGAGCCTTCTTCTCGGGAGGTGACTCAGCCAATTCTTTGGCTGGGGACCACCTGCCATGTGACCCTAAAGGTGACCGATCCTCCCGCTCCCTTGGAGGCACACATGGCTCTCGGTCGCTTGCCTCAATGTGTGGCAGAGAAGTGGGACTCTTGTCGGCACGAGAGGCCTCCCATGAAGCGTTCTCTACTGTTGCTGGTGACGCTCGGCATCATCGTGGGCTGTGCTCCAACGCCGCCGGTCCATCTCGCTGGCATCGGCGATACATCGTGGCAGCTTGTGAAGTTCCAGGGCGGCGATGGCACGGTCCTGATGCCCGACGACAAGGCTAAGTACACCGTCGCCTTCGCAAACGACGGCAACGTGAGCGTGCGGTTCGACTGTAACCGCGGCCGCGGTGCGTGGATCTTGACCGGACCGAACCAGCTCCGGTTCGGCCCGATCGCGCTTACCCGCGCGGTGTGCCCGTCCGGATCGTTGCACGACCACCTCGCCAGGCAATGGCCGTTCGTTCGGTCATACTCCGTGAAGGGCGGGCATCTGTTCCTGTCGCTGATGGCCGATGGCGGCAACTACGAGTTCGAGCCGATGCGCTAGCAGGACGCGGGTAAGTCGAGATGCTTCTCGGGCCTCTTGGCTGATCGTCTAGGCACCCGAGCGAACCCTTCGCAGCACCCGCCGCATGGCGCGCCAGGGCGAGCTCACGACGTACACGAAACGACGAACACGAGCCGCGAGCAGCTCCACGCCCTGTTTGGTCAACTTGGCCCTCGGGCGTGTACCACCGCTCGGGTCGATGCATCCGCCTTCGACAATCTGCATCATCTGGTCCCCCCGGCCTGCCGCAGCGCCTCCCACGCCGCTCGCTGCGTCGCGTGCCACGGCGTGCGCTCCCACGCCGATGCGGTCGCGCTCGTGATCGAGTGCTCCATCCCGCTCGTGTAGAACGTCGCCCGCCAGCCCTTCTCGTCGTACCGCGTGAACTGGAGGTCGTAGCCCTGGCGCGCCATGCCACGCTCGACGTCGCCGATGCCCTGGAAAATCCTGGTCGAACCCATCGCCGTGCATGCCGCACCGGACGGTGGCTCCTGGTCTTACACGGGTGTTGCGGCCTACGATGGCATCCGGCGCGGCACGATCTCCCACAGCTACTCGGTCGTCGAGAAGCCCGCGCTGCCGACCATCTCCGGCGGCTCCGATGCCCCGTTCAATCTAGTACTGGGCAAAGACATGGCGCCCACACCCCCCCCAAGCTCCTGGAGACAGGCTCCTGGAGAGCTCGACCCGGCTACGGCGTCCCGCTCGCCAGCGTCGCGTCGACTTTCTCCACGAGGTCCTGCAGCGAGAGGTGCGCCTTGACGAGGTACGCCGCCGCGCCCAGCGCCGTCGCCTGCTCGACGTCCCGATCCTGGCCGAGGTTCGACAGCACGATGATCGGGATGCCCGCCGTGGCGGCGTCTTGCTTGAGCGCCTTCAGGACGTCGAACCCCTGGAGCTTGGGCATGACGACATCGAGAAGCACGAGATCCGGACGCTGCGCGCGCGCGACCCGCAACGCCTCCTCGCCGTCGATCGCCGTGAGCACCTCGAACCCGTGCTGGCGCAACCGCGCCTCGGCCGCCCGGCGCAGGAAGCGGTCGTCCTCCGCGAGGAGGATCCGTCGGGCTCCCTCAGCCATGCTGGCCGTCCAGCACGCGTCCGACCAGCTCGCCCAACTCCTGAAGCGACAGATTGGACTTCACGAAGTACCCGGAAACCCCCAGAGTGGTGACCTCGGCGATGTCCTGCTCACGGGAGGAGTTGGAGAGAATGAGCACGGGCACGCTGCGCGTCGCCTCGTCGCTTCTGAGCGCCCGCAGCACCTCCAGGCCCGACAGCTTCGGCATCAGCATGTCGAGCAGAATGATGTCCGGCCGCTCGCTCTGGGCGAGGCGGAGCCCCTCCTCGCCGTCCGCAGCGGTCGTCACTGTCAGCCCGCGCTGCCGAAGGCTCGCCTCGCAGGCCCGCCGAAGGAACCGATCATCCTCGACCAGCAGGACCCGCTTTCCCGTCGTCTCCATGGGCGTCACCCGCTCGTTGGGAGCGCGAAGATGAACGTCGATCCCCGGCCTTCCTCGGACTCGCACCAGACCTGGCCAGCGAGCTTCTCGATGATGAGGCGAACCAGGTAGAGACCCAGTCCCGTTCCCTCGGTTTCTACGGTGTGCGCGTTGTCGGCTCGGTAGAACTTCTCGAAGAGCCTCGCCAGGGAGGCTTTCGGAATCCCGATACCGCTATCCGTGATCGCCCAGCGGGCCGTCCGGCCGTCCTCGACGCCGAGGGAAATCGAGATCGCGCCGCCGGCGGGCGTGTACTTGATCGCGTTGGACATGAGGTTCACGATCACTTGCCGGAGGAGCTGGGGATCGGCCATGACCGCCGGCACGCCGCCCGCGCCCGTCACCGACAGCCGGTGTCCCTTCTCGCGGATCAGGGCCCCGAGGTCGTCCAACGCGCTCTGCGTGAGCTTTCCGAGGTTCGTCGGCTGCAGCGTGACGGTCAGCTTGCCGCTTTCGAGGCGGGACATGTCGAGCAGGTCGTTCACGAGGCCGATCAGGCGCTCGGCGGCGGCACGGGCGTCCTCGACGTAGCTCCCGGCTTCCGCGGGGACTTGCGGCGTCTGGGCCGCGAGCTCCAGCATCCACTTGATGCCCGCCAGGGGCGTGCGGAGCTGGTGGGTGACGAAGGAGACGAAGTCGGTCTTCATCTGGCTCACCTGGCGCTCGTGCGTCACGTCGCTGAGCGTCAGCGTGAAGCCGATGGTCCCACCCGAGGCGTCTTTGGTCGGCTGGGCGGTCCAGTGGACGGTGCGGCCGCTGCGCCGGAGCTCGAGATCTCCCTCGCCGCCCCGGTCCGGATCTTCGAGGAGCGCCGCGAGGTCCCCGAACACCCGATCGTAGTCGGGCACCACGCTCCGGGCGCCGGTCCGGAGCTCGGCCAGGCGGGTCCCGATGACGGCGCTGGCATCGAACCCGAGCAGCTCGCCGGCCTGCCGGTTGGCCGCCTGGATCTCGCCCGCGCGGCTGACGAGCACGATGCCGTCGGAGGTCGAGTCGAAGATCTGCGCGAGACGTACCTGCTGTGTCTGCGTCTCCTCGTAGAGCCCCGCGTTCTCGAGCGCCGTCGCGAGCTGGTCGGCATAGGACGTGAGGAGGCGTGTCTCGGCGTCGGGGAACGCCTGCGGCGACGTGTAGTAGAGGAGCAGGACCCCGAGCACGCGCTCGCTCTGGCCGACGATCGGGAACGCCGCGATGGACCGTACGCCGTGGGCGATGTTCGCCGGATGGACGAAGTCGGGGTGCTTCGTGACATCGCGCAGGAGCAGCGGCGACCGCGTCCGGCGCACGTAGTCGCTCATCGCGCCCAGCCGTCCCGGATCGCCGGGGCGCTGCTCGTTGGACACCCAGTGGCCGAGGCTCCGGCTGAGGCTCCCGTCTTCGGCGAGAAGGTGCATGAGCACGCCGCTGGCGCCGAAGGCCCGGGCCAGTTCCTTCAGCGCGCCGTCGAGCATCGCGTCCACCTCGAGGGTGCGGTGGAGCGCGCGGGCCGCCTGGTTCAGCAGGACGAGACCGTTGGAGAGCGTCTGGGCCTCGCGCTCACGACGTTGTGTCTCCTCGAAGAGGCGCGCGTTCTGAAGCGCGAGGGCGGCGTGGTCGGCGAGGGTCGAGACGAGCTGGACCTCCCGCGCGGTAAAGTCGTGCGGCACGAAGAAGTACACGACGAGGACGCCGTGGGTCTCTTCGCGACTGATGATGGGCACCGCCAGATAGGCTCGCGGCGCCGATGCGTCGACCAGCTGCTGGGTCGTCGGCGAGTGCCGGAGCGTCGGGTCCGTCAGGCGGTCTCGCGTCCACACTGGCTGGCGTTCCTGGTAGGCGCGGCCCGCGATCCCCTCGCCGGGACGGAGCGCGAGGCCGCGGGTCAGCTCCGGAGGCAGGTGCAGCCCGCGATGGAAGACGAGGGCGCCACGCGTCACGTCGAAGAAGAAGATTCCGACCGCGTCACACCCCATCAGCTCTATCGCCTGTTCGGCGATGACATCGAGCAGGCGTTCGCGGTCGAGGCTGGTGGCCAGCTGCCGGGTCACGGCATAGAGCCGCGTCGCTTCCTGCTCGCGGGCGCGGGCTTCGGCGTAGAGCCGGCTCTCCTCGAGCGCGGTCGCGAGGTTCTGGCAGAGCACGCTGAACGGCTCGACGCTCTGGCGGCTGATCGGCCGCCGGCTCGGCTTGTTGTCGGCGCTCACGACGCCGATCACGCGCTCGCCGACGACGAGCGGCGCGACGACGAATCGGCGCGAGCGCAAATACGCGTGGGCGAGGCGCGCCCGATCGAGCGGCAGCACCCGCGCGAGGTCCGCGTCGGACAGTACCGCGACTGGACGTCGGCTCTTCAAGGCCTCATGGTACGGACCGGCTTCGGATGTCAGTGGCAGCCGGAGCCCCGGGGCGACCTCGTCGCCACCGGTCGTCACCAGCTCGAGCTCCGCGCCGTCGGCGGTGAGGAGGAACACGTTCACGCGGTCGAAGCCGACCACCTCGCGCGCCGCCTGGACGAACGCGCCGAGGCGATCGTCACGCTCCCAGGAGCTCTGCATCGTGAGGGCGGCATGGGAGAGCTGCTCGAGCAGCGCCCGTCCCTCCTCGGTCTCTCGGAGCAGACGCGACTTCTCGATGGCGAGCGAGGCCTGGTCCGCGAGCGCCGACAGCAGCGCGATCTCGTCCGGCAGGAAGTGGCGCGCCCCTTTGGTGTACACGTTGAGCGTGCCGACGACGCGACCGTGGGCGCGGAGCGGGACGCCGATGAACCCTCGGAAGCCCCGCTCGAGGGCGCCGCGCTTGTGGGCGGGATCGTGGCGTGTGTCGGCGGCCAGGTCCTCGACCACGACGGACTCTCCGGTCGCGACGACCAGACCGCTCAGGCTCTCCCCGAGCTTGAGCCGTGGCCGGGACATCACGGTGGCGGCCGACTCGGTCCTGGCGCTGACCACGAGATCGTCGCCCTCCAGCAGGCGAAGGCCCGCCGCCTCGGCGCCCACGAGCCGGGCGGCCTCGTTGACGATGATCGTCAGCACCTCCTCCGCGTCGTGGACGGCGGCCAGTCGGCGCGACACGTCGTTCAGGACCTCGAGCCGGTGCCGGTTGCGCTCCGCCTGCTCGTAGAGACGGGCGTTGCGCAGGAAGAACCCGACCTGCTCGCAGATGTGTTCGAGCGCGCGGAGATCTTGCGCGGAGAAGCGGCGGCGGACCGTCCACCACACCAGGTAGAAGCCGCCGATCACCTCGTCGTCGACGATCAACGGCAGGAGGAGCCCCGACTGGTGCGGGAAGCTCCTGAACATCCCGTGCGTGAATCGCTCGTCTTGCGCGATGTCGTCCGAGTACACGGGACGCCGCTCCGCCCACAGGGGGAGGAAGAAGCCCTGGTCTTTGAGCGGCAGCGGAGCCGAGGAGAGCGTCGCCAGGTACTCCTTGGGCACGTGGTACGCGGCGGTCGGCACAAGCTGACCGGTTCCGAACTCATGCAGATAGGCGGCCACGGTGTCGGCGCCGAGCAGACGGGCGAGCTCTCGGCAGATCCTTCGCAGCGCCTCGCGGACGTCCAGGGTCGAGCTGACCGTCGCCGAGATCGCGGCCAGGGCTTCACTCTCGCCGAGTCGTTCCGCCAGCTCGGTGTGCAACCGTGCGTTGTCCTGCGTCAACCGCCGCCGCTCGAACACCCGGGCGACGATCGAGCCCAGCCGGGAGAGGTCGACGGGCTTCAAGATGTAGCCCGCGCTCCTGCTCTCGACCGCCTGGATCGCCGAGTCCAGGGTCGCGTGGCCCGTGACCACGATGACCTCCGGCGGCGCCTCGACCCGCCCGGCCTCGCGCATGATGACGGTGCTGTCGATATCGGGGAGCTGGAGATCGAGGAGGACGAGGGCGAAGCGCTCCTGGCGGATGAGACGCAGGCCCTCGCCGCCGGTCGCGGCGGCGACGACCGAGTATCCCTCGCGCTCGAGGAAGTCGCTCAGGAGGAGAGCGGCCTCGGGGTCAGCGTCGACGACCAGGATCGCGTCCTGCTCGCCCATCCTTCGAGCCTATCACCACCCGGCAGCCAGCATACCGTTCTGGAAGAGCACGAACACCAGCCACGCGATCTGCACGCCGACGAAAATCGCCAGGCCGCGCTGGCGCCCGACCCGGACGTGCGCTCGGTACTCGCAGACGGCTCCGAGGAGACCGATCACAGCGAACGCGGGCGAGTAGTACGTGGCGAGCAGGCCGTACGTCATCGCCAGGCCGCCGGCAAAGCTCCAGAACACGTACACCGCGAGCCATCGGGCGGCGATGGACACGCCGATCGAGGCGCGCGCCCCGGATTTCCCGAAGAACCGGGCGACCGCGACGGTGACGACGCCGAGGAGGAGGAGTGCGCCCAGTGTGGCGAGCGCCCACCGGGTCACTGCGTGACCTTCGCGCCGCATCCGCGGCCGGCGATGAGTGTGATGAGCGACACGAGCGCGCTCTCCGCGGGAGTCTAGCCGCCGGATCGCGCCGTGTCAACCGCAACATATTGACACTACAGGAGATTTCGCCCTATGATCGCTCAATGACTCCCTCCCGGATCACCCCGATTCCGGCTCTTCGCAGCATGACGGGATTCGGCCGAGCCGAGGCAACCGGGGACGCCGCGACCGTGACGGTCGAAGCACGCTCCGTCAATCATCGCCACCTCGACATCGCCTTGCGGTTGCCGCGCGCGCTCGGCGCCTGCGAGATGGACGCGCGCCGGATGATCCAGTCGCGTCTCGAGCGCGGGCGGATCGACGTCGCCGTTCAGCTCGGACCGGCGCCCGGCCAGTCTACGCAGCAGGTCCGTGCCGACGCCGCGCTCGCCGCGCAATACGTCGCGGAGGCGCGGGAACTGGGCCGCACCGTGGGGCTCGGCGGTGACGTGACGCTCGCGTGGGTTCTCGAGCGCCCGGGCGTCGTGCGCATGCAGGACACAGAGACGCCCGCGGGCGGGATCGCGTGGCCGGTCCTCGCCGAAGTGCTCGGCCGCGCACTCGACGAGCTCGTGGCGTGTCGCGGAGCGGAGGGTGAGGCACTCGGCGCCGAGCTCCGCACCCTGCACGCCGCCCTCCGGATGCAGGTGGACGCGATCGCCGCGCGCACGCCGGCGGCGCTCGCACGGTATCAGGAGCGGCTCCGGGAGAGGATCGGCGCGCTCCTCGGCGACATCGTCCGCGACGAGGGCCGGATCCTCACGGAGGTGGCGATCTGGGCCGACAAGACCGACGTGCGCGAAGAAATGACGCGGCTCGGCGCGCACCTCGAGCAGCTGACGCTCCTGCTCGACAAGGGCGGCGCGGTCGGCCGGGCGCTGGACTTCCTGATCCAGGAGCTGAATCGCGAGGTCAACACGATCGCGTCGAAGGCGGACGACCTCGAGCTCAGCCAGGCGGCGCTCGCCGCCAAGGGGATCATCGAGAAGATGCGCGAGCAGGCGCAGAATCTTGAATAATCGCACGAACGGCGGGAGCCGACTGGTGACGCACCTGGTGAACGTGGGACACGGCAACGTGGTCGTGGCCGAGCAGATCGTGGCGATCGTCGCGCTGGACTCGCTGCCGGTGAAGCGGCTCATCGAGAGCGCCAAGGGCAGCACGAAGCTGGTCGACGCCACGAACGGACGGCGCACGCGCGCGGTCATCGTGACGGGGAGCGACCACCTCATCCTCTCGTCGCTCGAGCCCGCCACGCTGGCGCAGCGTCTCGTGACGGAGCGGAGCCCGGCTGGTGATTAGCCGACGCGGCACGCTGTTCGTCGTCTCGGCGCCGTCGGGGGCCGGCAAGACGACGCTGTGCCGCGAGATCAGGCTCCGGCTACCCGACCTGGCGTACTCGGTCTCGGTGACCACGCGGCCGCCGCGGCCGGGCGAGATCGACGGCGCGGACTTCCGCTTCGTCGGGGCGCCCGAGTTCCGGGCGATGCTGGCGCGCGGCGAGTTCGCGGAGTGGGCGACGGTGCACGGCAACCTCTACGGCACGCGGGCGCGCGCGCTCGAGGACGCCCTGGCCACCGGCCGCGACGTGCTGCTCGACATCGACACGCAGGGCGCCGCGCAGCTCCGGGCGCGCTACCCGGACGCGGTGCTGATCTTCATCCTGGCGCCGTCGGTGAAGGAGCTGGAGCAGCGGCTCCGCGAGCGCCGCTCCGACATGGACGCCGACATCGAGCGGCGCCTGGTGCGGGCGCGCGAGGAAATTGCGTTGTGGCGGCAGTACGATTACCTCATCGTGAACCGCGATGTGAAGGAGGCCATGGAGCAGCTCGAGTCGATCATCCTGGCCGAGCGCTGTCGAGTCGCACGCCTCGGCCTTACCCTGCCCGATCTGGAGGTACGCAATTGATGGCATTCCCTTCGCTTGAAAGCGCGTTGAACAAGGTCTCGAACCGGTATTTGCTCGTCGTCCTCGCCGCGAAGCGGTCACGGCAGCTCAATCGGGGCGCGCCGCCGCGCGTGGAGAGCCGGCACAAGAAGCCGACCAGCGGCGCGCTGGAGGAGATCGCGGCGGCCAAGGTCGAGTACCGCGTCAAGGACGACGACACGCCGAAGGCATGAGCCTCGAAGGCCGCGAGCTGATCCTCGGCGTCACCGGGTCGATCGCCGCCTACAAGGCAGTGTACTTGCTGCGCGAGCTCGGCCGGCTCGGCGCCTCGGTCACGGTGTGTCTCTCCGAGCACGCGCGCGAGTTCGTCGGCCCGCTGACGTTCCGCACCCTGTCGGGGCGATCGGTGCTCTCCAACCTCTTCGACCCGCAGAGCGCCGATGCCGTCGAGCACGTCGCTCTCGCGGAGCGGTGCCACGCTATCGTCGTGGCGCCGGCGACCGCGAACCTCCTCGCGAAGGCCGCCCACGGGATCGCCGACGACTTCCTGACGACGCTCCTGCTCGCGGCCCGGGCGCCGGTCCTCATGGCGCCGGCGATGGACGGCGGCATGTGGGAGCACCCGGCCGTCGCTGCCAACGTCGCCACGCTGCGCGGCCGTGGCGTCACCGTTCTCGAGCCGGATACGGGCGCCCTTGCCTCGGGTCAGAGCGGCAGGGGGCGCTTCCCGGAGGTCGACGACATCGTCGAAGCGCTGCGCCGCGTGCTGGCGCCGATCCGCGACCTGGCCGGCGACCGACTGCTCGTCACGGCCGGCCCCACACGCGAACCGATCGACCCGGTGCGGTACATCTCCAACCGGTCCTCGGGCAAGATGGGTTACGGGCTCGCGGTGGCGGCGCTCCGGCGCGGGGCACAGGTCACGCTGATCTCAGGCCCGACCGCGCTCGCCCCGCCGCCCGGCGCCGTCTTCGTCCCGGTACAGACTGCCGAGGAGATGCGCGAGGCGGTGCTGCACCACCTCGACCGCGCCACGATCGTCATCAAGGCGGCCGCGGTCGCCGATTATCGAGTCCGGCAAGCGTCGAGCGTGAAGATCAAGGGCAAGCGCGACATCACCCTCGAGCTGACACCGAACCCCGACATCCTGGCGGAGATCGCGGCGCGGCGCACGAACTCGTTCGTCGTCGGCTTCGCCGCCGAGACGCACGACGTCGCCGCGAACGCGCGCGCCAAGCTCGAGAGCAAGGGGATCGACCTCCTGGTGGCGAACGACGTGAGCCAGGCGGGCATCGGCTTCGACGCCGAGGACAACGAGGTGCTGCTGCTCGACCGCTGGGGGGGGGCGCGCGCGCTGCCGCGGATGCCGAAGGCCGCGGTCGCCGACGCGATCCTCTCGCACGTCCTGGGCCTGCGCGCCGGCGCCGCGACCCGGAAGACACCCGCCTAGCGCGCGATGGCGACCGCCGATCCGCGCGCGATGCTCGCCGATGCCCTCGGCGCACTCGGTGAGACACTGCGCCATCACCGCGATCTCGGGTTCACCGAGCTCCCCCTCACCGGCGACTATCTGCTCGATGCCGCGGAGGCGCTCCGGGCCCAGGAGAAGGCCCTCCAGGGCTGCCGCAAGTGCAAGCTGTGCGAGGGGCGTTCGACCGTCGTGTTCGGCTCGGGGAACCCGCGAGCGGAGTTCGTCGTCATCGGTGAGGGCCCGGGCGCCGACGAAGATGCTCAGGGCCTCCCCTTCGTCGGGCGGGCGGGACAGCTCCTGACGAAAATGCTCGAGGCGCGAAAGGTCGAGCTGTCGCGCGACGAAGTCTACATTTGCAACGCCGTCATGTGTCGGCCTCCCGGGAATCGAAATCCCGAGGCCGACGAGCTCGCCGCCTGCGCGCCGTTCCTCGCGGCGAAGCTGGCGGTGCTGCAACCCAAGGTCGTCCTGGCGCTCGGCAGCGTCGCGACTCAGAGCCTCCTCGGCACCCGAGAGCCGATCGGCAAGCTCCGCGGCCGCGTGCATCCTTACGGCTCGGCGGTGCTGATCCCGACCTTTCATCCGGCGTTCCTCCTGCGCAATCCGGGCGAGGAGTACAAGCGCATGGCGTGGGAGGATCTTCAGCTCGCCCGACGGGAGTACGACCGCCGCCGCACGCGATGACGGTGCCGTACGGGTTGTCCGCAGAGACGGAGCCGCGCCGCACCTGTCTCAGGCCACCCTCGGTAGCGCCGTCCTCACGCTCCGATACATGACCATCGCGGAAGTCGCCTTCGACGCCCCGGTCGCCCACTTTTTCTCCTATCGCGTGCCCGACGGCTGGGAGCTCGCTCCGGGGCAGCGTGCGATCGCGCCCCTCCGGGGCGCCTCGCGTGTCGGCATGGTCGTGGCGCTCCACGACGGCGCCGATCCTCGGCTCAAGCCGCTCGACCGCCTCGTCGACCGCGAGCCCGTGTTGTCTCGCGCGCACCTCGACCTCGTCCACTGGATCGCGGCGCAGAGCCTCTCGTCGGTCGGCTCGACGTGCGCCGCGCTCCTGCCGCCGCCGCTCGCCGCAAGCGGATCCAGACCGAATCGCGCCCCCGGTCGCCGGCCGGCGACAGCGCTCGAGCGGCCGGCGCTGCTCGTCGGTGCCGGCCGGGAGAAGCGGCTTCTCGAGCGCATCGAGGCGATGCCGGGCTCGGCCCTCGTGATCGCGCCCGATCTCGAGACGACCGCTCGCTGGGCGCAGCGACTCGCCAAGATCGACCGCGTCGTGCGACTCGATTCGGGCGTGACCGACGAGGAGCGCGCGGCCGCGTGGAATCTGCTCCGTGACGGATCGGTGCGCCTCGCGGCCGGGACCCGGTCGGCGCTGCTCGCTCCGCTCCCCCCGCCGGCCACCCTCGTCCTCATCGACGAGCACGAGGCGGCCCACAAGCCGCCCGGACCGCCGCGGATGCATTCGCGCGACGTCGCGCTCGAGCGCGCCGCGCGGGAGCCGGTCGCCCTCCTGCTCACGGCGGCCACGCCGAGCGTCGAGGCGTGGTGGCGCGCCAAGTCGGGCCTCCTGGACATGCCCCCGACGCAGCCCGGGCCTTGGCCCGCCGTGAACATCGCCGACACGCGCGGGATCCTCCGGCGCGAGCCGCTCACGCCGTCCCTCGCGCGCGCCATCCGCGAGACGCTGGCCGCCAGGCGGCGCGTCTTCCTCGCGGTGAGCCGGCTCACTTCGTCGCTCGCCTGCGACGAGTGCGGGACCGTGGTCCGCTGCGTCGCGTGCGCGATCGCGCTCGTCTACTCGCGCGCCGCCGCCCAGCTCGTCTGCCGGCTCTGCGCCGCCGCGCACCCGCTGCCGGACACCTGCTCCGAGTGTCGCGGGCGACGATTGTCTCCATTCGGGTGGGGCGCCGAGCGGGTCGAGCACGCCGTGCGCCGCCGCTTCCCGGCGGCGCGCATCGCGCGCTGGGATCCCGACGCGGCGCGGGGCGGCCGGGGCGAAGCGCAGCGCGCGGCGGCGGCCGTCGCCGACGTCGTGATCGGCACCCGTGGCGCGCTCCGCCTCTTCGGTCCCGCGTCGCTCGGGCTCGCGGCGTTCGTGGCGCCGGACCAGCTCCTGCGCGCGCCGGATTTCCGCGCCGGAGAGCGCACGCTCGGGCTGGCGTGGGCGGCCGCCGAGCGGGTCGCCGCTGACGGCTCCCTCATCATCCAATCGCAGAACCCCGGGCACTACGCGTTCGCGGCGGTCGCACGCCAGAATCTGCACGAGTTCTACCAGCACGAGTTGACGTTCCGCGGCGAGCTCGGCTATCCGCCCTTCCGACGCTTGGCCGTCGTCACCACGCGCGCCTCCGAGGCCGCCGAGACGCGCCGGCTGGCCCAGGCGGCCGGCGCCGCGCTGCGCGGGTGCACCGGGCTCACCGTCTATGCGCCCGTCGCCGACCGGAGGGATCGCGCCCATCGGATCGTCGTAAAAGGCGACGCCGATCTGCCGCGCCTCCTCGAGGAGGCGCTGCGGGAGTTCAAAACGCCGCGTCCAGCGAGCCGGGGTATCATTGACGTGGAGGTCGATCCGGTCGAATGGCAGTTCTAAAAGTCCTGAAATACGGCGAGCCGGGGCTCAGACGGCGCGCCTCACCGGTGGGCGAGGTGACTCCGGAAATCCGGGCGGTCATCGCGGACATGACCGAGACGATGTACGACGAGGTCGGCATCGGCCTGGCCGCGCCTCAGGTGGGGATCTCGCTCCGGCTCATCGTCATCGCCGACGAGGAGGGCCGAGGCGTGCAGGCGCTCCTGAACCCGGCGGTCGTGGAGCAGGGCGGCGAGACGACGGGCGAGGAAGGGTGCCTGTCGATCCCGGGCGTGTTCGCTCCGGTCGTCCGCTCCGCATGGGTGAAGGTCGAGGCGCGGGACGTGAACGGACAGCCGCTGGCGATCAACGCCCGCGGCCTGCGCGCACGCGTCCTGCAGCACGAGATCGACCACCTCGACGGAGTCCTCTTCATCGACCGCGTCGACCCGATGACGCGCGACCGTATCAAGCGGAAGATCAAGAAAGACGGTCTCCGCGAGGACGCTTCCCGCCACGCCTTCGCGCTTTAAGGTTCTCTTCTACGGCACGCCCGAGTTTGCGCTGCCGACGCTCGAGGCGCTCTTGCGCCACCACGAGGTCGTCGCCGTCGTCACCCAGCCCGACCGGCCGGCGCACCGCGGCCAGCGGCTGACTCCCCCACCCGTCAAGACGCGCGCGCTGGCCGCCGGGCTCGAGGTCTTCCAGCCGGCGCGAGTGCGTGATCCCGAGTGGCCCGAGCGCTTCCGCGCGCTCGGCGCCGACGTGGCGGTCGTCGTTGCGTTCGGGCAGATCCTGCCGAAGGCGGCGCTCGAGGCCCCACGGCGCGGCTCGATCAACGTCCACGGCTCGCTCCTGCCGCGCTATCGCGGCGCGGCGCCGATCCAGTGGGCGATCATGCGCGGCGAGACGGTGACGGGCATCACCACGTTCCAGATGGACGAGGGCATGGACACCGGACCGACCCTCCGCTCGGCGTCCGTGACCATCGGCCCCGAGGAGACGGCCGCTGAGCTGGCCGCGCGGCTCGCCGCGCTCGGCGCCGACGTCCTGGTCGACACGCTCGCGCGGCTCGACACGCTGATGCCCCGACCGCAACGTCACGAGGACGCGACGCTGGCGCCGCGATTGAAACGCACCGACGGTCATCTCGACTGGAACCGCTCCGCACGGGATCTCGTCAACGTCGTCCGCGGCTGCAATCCCTGGCCGGGCGCTCTCACCCACAGCCACGCCGGCACGCTCACGATCTGGCGCGCGACGGCCGACGGCGCCGGACGGACGCATCCGCCCGGCACGCTGGAGCGACCCGCCGCCGACCCCGGCGAACTGGCCATCGCCACCGCCGACGGCTGGCTCCGTCCGATCGAAGTCCAGCCGGAGAACCGCCGCGCGATGTCCTGGCCTGAGTATCTCCGGGGTGCGCGCCTCGCCCGCGGTGCCATGTTCGCCAAGCCCGACACCTCCAGCACGCCGCGATGACGCCCCCGAGGAGGCCAGCGGAACCGAAAGCCAGTACCCCCGCTCGGCCTCCCTCGCCGGCGCGCGAGGTCGCGGTGTCCGTGCTGGAGCGCGTCGAGGCGGACGCGATCTTTGCCGACATCGCGCTGGAGCGCGAGCTCACCGCGCGCCGACTCCCCGCCCGCGACGCCGCGCTGGCGACGGAGCTCGCCTACGGGACGCTCCGCTGGCAGCGCTACCTCGACTGGATCCTGGCGCCGCACTCCCGTCGCCGGCTCGAGTCGCTCGATCCCCGCGTGCGTGTGATCTTGAGAGTGACCGCGTACCAGATCGCTTTCCTCGAGCGCGTGCCGGCGTTCGCCGCCGTGAACGACGCGGTCACGCTGGCGCCGCGAACGCCCGGGGTGAGGGCGTTCGTGAACGCCGTGCTCCGATCGTTCGCCCGCCGCGATCCGCGCGAGCGCGAGCCGGCGCCGCCGCGCGATCCCATCGACGCGCTGGCGACGCGCTGCTCGTTCCCCACGTGGCTCGCCGAGCGGTGGGTGGCGCGGTACGGCCGCGAGGACGCCGAGGCGCTGATGCGAGCGCTGAACGAGCGCCCACCCCTGACGCTCCGGACGAACACGCTGCGCATCACTCGCGACGCGCTCGCCCGCCGCCTGGAAACCGAGGAGGGGCTCGCCTGGCGCACGACGCCCCTGGCACCCGAGGGGCTCGTCGTCGGGCCCGGCGGGGCACCCGGCGAGTGGCGCGCCTTCGCCGACGGCAGTTGTGCGGTGCAGGACGAGGCCTCGATGCTGGTCGCGAGATTGCTCGCGCCCGAGCCCGGGAGCACGGTCGCCGACGTCTGCGCCGCGCCGGGCACCAAGACGACGCACCTCGCCGAGCTCATGGGCGACCGCGGCCGCGTCCTCGCCTTCGATCGAGACCCGGCGCGCCTGACACGCGTCAGGGAGGCCGCCGCCCGGCTCGGGATCACGATCATCGACACCCGCGACGGACCGGTGGAAGCCCTCGCGCCCGGGTTCTGTACCGCGTGCGACAGGGTCCTCGTCGACGCGCCCTGCTCGAACCTCGGCGTGCTGAGACGCAACCCCGAGGTGAAGTGGCGACGTCAGCCGTCCGATCTGCTCCTGGGGAGCCGACGACAGTCCGAGATCCTGGCCACCGCGGCGACGATGGTCAAGCCCGGCGGCCGCCTCGTCTACGCCACGTGCTCGCTCGAGCCCGAGGAGAACGAGGCGGTCGTGAGAACCTTCCTCGCCGCGCATCCCGACTTCGCGACCGATCCGCCCGACAAGTTTCCGCTGCTGCTCGACGTCGACGGCTGGCTCCGGTGCCTGCCGCACCGCCAGGGCACCGACGGCTTCGCGGCCGTCCGCTTCCGCCGCTCGTAGCTTTCGGGTATAACAACCCCGTGATCAAGATCGCGCCCTCGATCCTCTCGGCCGACTTCGCCGCCCTGGCCACCGACATCGCGCGCGTCGAGGCGGGCGGCGCCGACCAGCTCCACATCGACGTCATGGACGGGCGGTTCGTTCCCAATATCACGATCGGCCCCGTCGTCGTCGGGGCGATCCGCAAGAGGACGCGCCTGCCCCTCGACGTCCATCTGATGATCGTCGAGCCGGAGCGCTACATCCCCGAGTTCGTGGCGGCCGGCGCCGACATGGTCACCGTCCACGCCGAGGCCTGTCCGCATCTCGCGCGCACGCTCGCTCAGATCCGCGAGCTCGGCGCGAAAGCGGGCGTCGCCTTGAACCCGTCGACGCTGCCCTCCGCCCTCGAGTTCGTGCTCGATGAGCTCGATCTCGTGCTGGTGATGTCGGTGAACCCGGGGTTCGGCGGCCAGTCCTTCATCCCCTCCGCCCACCGGAAGATCCGCGAGGTCAAGGCACTCCTGGGTACCAGGCCGGTGGACGTCTCGGTCGACGGCGGCGTGAAGGCAGACCTCGCACAGTCCCTCGCCGAGGACGGGGCCTCGACCCTCGTGGCCGGCTCGGCGATCTTCGGTGCCACCGACCCGGGCGCGGCGGTCAGGGCGCTTCGCGCCGCTGCGACCGCGCCGCCGCGCTGATGGACGTCGTCGACGCCCTCGCCCACCGCGGGCGGTTTTTCCGGGTCCTCCAGCAGACCGCGCGGAGCCAGACGGCCGTCATGACCATCGATCCGGGCGCGGACGCCGGCCCCGAGGAGGAGCACGACGGGGATCAGGTCATCTACGTCGTCGAGGGCGAGGCGCTCGTCCGCATCGGCGAGACGGAGCACAAGGCCGCGGCAGGGGCCCTCGTCATGATCCCCGCCCGGACGCGCCACCACGTGACGAATTCCGGCAGGGTACCGCTCTTCTTCGTGACCGTGTACGCACCGCCGGCGTACTGACCGCGCGCGGCACGAGACGAACGGGGTGTAACCCGGACTTACTTCCTTTGGAACAGGGCCGGGAGCCTCACCCACTGGTACACGCCCGCGTTGAGCTGCGTGATTGTCCAGCGCTCCGGGTACAAGAAGCCGGTGGTCGTCTCGGTGACGTAGTACCCGGGGATCGTCTGCCACTGCTGCTCGGTCCTTCGGGGTACACCGTCGGGAACCGGCACGTTCAGAACGACTTGCTGGGCGGGCACCTCGATGTACCGGACGATCTGCCCGGCCTCGAACCCGTGGAGGTTCGGATTGTAGTACGCCCAGGTCATGCCCGGGTGCGGGTTGGCGGAGAAGTTGCCCGGATTCGCCGGATCGCCGGCCTGGGCGAACACAGGCGCCACGCCGGAGAGTTGCAGCGCCAGTACGACGAGCACGGCCGCTACCGTCCTGACCACTGTTGAGGGCCCCATCGCGCAAGAGAATACTACCGATCGCCGCTAGTTGTTGAAATTTCTCCGGTCGTTCCGTACAGTTAGGAGTCCCCAATAGGTTGCCCGGGATCCCATTCTCGTCTATAGTGCGTTATCGTGCCAGCTCTCAAGATCACGATAGTGCTCATGCTCGGGCTCCTGGTCGGGGGGGTAAGCCGGGCCGCGGCTCAGACGATCGGGCAAGTGGGGCCCTCGGCCGCGCTGGGACAACTGGGCACCGTGAACCCGTCGACTCCGGTGTTCATCTTCAGACCTAATCCCACCGGCCCATTCGTGGTGGTGCCCTCGGGCTTTCCGTTCTCGCGGGAGACGGTCCCTTTCGGTGACGAGCCCCACAGTTTGAACAACGCCCACCCGATGCTGCCGAATGCAGGGCTGGGATACGCCGTCAGCCAGGTCTGGGTGCCGGCACAGCCCATCGCGATACAGGTGTACGTCCCGGCGCCTGACGGCGTGCCGGCCACCTACCAAACTCAGTTCGCCCAGGTCCCGGGATTCTACGTCACGGAAACGACGGCGGGCTATCTGTACCCCGAACGGTGGGTGATCGACCAGCTCAACGTGGGCGTCTATCAGTGGCGTAAGGTGCCTGCGCAGTTCGTTCCGCGCTAGCCAGCAAACGACCCTCGCCGGTTGATATTCCCGGGATGTTTCCGTAGAGTTAGCACTTTGCATGCTTGATTCCCTGAGTACCAGACTGCAAGCGATCTTCGACAAGCTGGGCGGGCGTGGCCGCCTGTCGGAGGAGAACATCCAGGAGGCGCTCCGCGAGGTGCGGGTGGCGCTCCTGGAGGCGGACGTCAACTTCAAGGTCGTCCGCGCCTTCATCGACCGCGTGAGGACCCGGGCCGTCGGCCAGGACGTCCTTGCGTCGCTCACGCCCGCTCAGCAGGTCGTGAAGGTCGTGCACGGAGAGCTGGTGGAGCTGCTTGGCGGCAGCGGGCATCGGCTCGCGATGGCCTCCCACCCACCAACGGTCATCATGCTCATGGGGCTCCAGGGCTCGGGCAAGACGACGACCGCCGCGAAGCTGGCCCGTCTCTACACGAAGCAAGGGCAGCATCCGCTGCTCGCGGCGGCGGACACCCAGCGGCCCGCCGCGATGGAGCAGCTCCGGACGCTCGGCGCCCAGGTCGGCGTCCCGGTCACCGGGGCACCCGGACAGACGCCGCTCGAGATCTGTCGGGCGGCGCGCGAGGAGGCGGCCGCGCGCGGCCTCACGCCGCTCATCCTCGACACGGCCGGCCGGCTCCACATCGACGAGGCCCTGCTGGGGGAGCTGCAGGCGATCCGGCGGGAAGTCGCGCCTCACCACGTGCTCCTGGTGGTCGACGCGATGACCGGCCAGGACGCGGTCACGGTCGCCGACCGCTTCAATCAGGCCGTGGGCATCGATGCGGTCATCCTCACCAAGCTCGACGGCGATTCGCGCGGTGGCGCTGCGCTCTCCGTCCGGCACGTCACCGGGCGCCCCATCGCCTTCGTCGGCGTGGGCGAGAAGACCGACGCGCTCGAGCCGTTCCATCCCGACCGCCTGGCCTCGCGTATCCTCGGCATGGGTGACGTGCTCTCGCTCGTCGAGAAGGCGCAAGCGGTCGTGGACCAGACGAAGGCGGAGGACCTGGCTCGGAAGCTCCGCGAGGACTCGTTTTCGCTGGAGGACTTCCGAGAGCAGCTCAAGCAGCTCCGCCAGATGGGGCCGCTCGATCAGATCCTCGGCATGCTTCCCTTTGGCAAGATGCTCAAGGGCGCGCCCAAGGATCTCGACGGCGAGTCAGCGGAGCTCGGTCGGTTCGACGCGATCATCGGCTCGATGACGCCGGGCGAGCGGCGCAATCCCGAGGTCATCAACGGCAGCCGCCGCCAGCGGATCGCGCGCGGCAGCGGCACGAGCGTGCAGGACGTGAACCGGCTTCTCAAGCAGTACGCCCAGCTCCGGAAGGTGATGAAGCAGTTCAAGGGCATGGAGGGGAAGCTTCCCCACCTGAAGAATCTCCCAGGATTTCCGACGCCGAGGGGGTGAGAACGTGGCAGTGACGATTCGGCTGAGACGGACCGGGACGACCAAGCGACCAGCCTACCGCGTGGTGGTGGCGGACTCGCGCTCACCGCGCGACGGCCGCTTCATCGAGGTGCTCGGGCACTACAGCCCGCTGACCGAGCCGCCGACCGTGTCGATCGACCGGGCGAAGGTCGAGGCGTGGATCAAGAAGGGTGCCCAGCCGTCGAACACGGTGCGGAGGCTGATCTTGAACGCACCCGCGACGGCGCCGGCGACCATCCCGGTGAGCGCGCCGGCAAAGAAGTAGGGGGTCACGGGTCGACCTGCCCGAAGGGGCGGGTCGAGGCGACCCGACGGCGAACATGAACGACCGGCTCGTGGTCATCGGCGAGATCGCGCGGCCTCACGGCCTGCGCGGCGAAATACGGGTGACGCCGCTGACGGACCGCCCCGAGCGGTTCGAACGGGTGACCGAGTGCGTTCTGTGGGACCGGGCGCACGACACGCGCGAACGGTGCCGGATCACGTCGGCGCGCTGGCAGGGAGCCTCGGTCCTCGTTTCGGTGGCGGGCTGCGAGACTGTCGAGGCCGCGAGTGCGCTCGTTGGTCGCCTGGTGGCGCTACCCGAAGACGAGGCGCTGCCGCTGCCGCCGGGCCGCTTCTACCCGTGGCAGCTCGAGGGCTGCCGGGTCCTCACGGAGGACGGGCGGGAGGTCGGACGGGTGGCACGCATCGAGCAGTCGCCCGCCCAGGATCTCTGGGTGGTGATCGACGGCGCGCGCGAGCGCCTCATCCCGGCAGTGGCGGAGATCGTGCTCGAGGTCGACCTGACCGGAGGCCGCGTCGTCATCCGGCCGCCGGACGGTCTGCTCGACCTGTAGCGGCGGCGGCCGTGCGCATCGACATCGTGACGCTCTTTCCGGGCATGGTCGAGCCGGTGCTCGCGGAATCGATGCTCGGGCGGGCGCGGGCGCGCGGACTCGTTGACATCCGGGTGGTCAATCTCCGAGACTACGCGGAGGGCCGGCACCGCGTCACCGACGATTATCAGTTCGGGGGCGGCGGTGGCATGGTGCTGAAGCCCGAGCCGCTCTTCGCTGCTGTGGAGGCGTTGCGCACACCCGGCGCGCGTATCGTGCTGATGGACCCGAGGGGCCGGGCGCTCACGCAGAAGGTCGCGGCCGAGCTGGCCGGCGAGACGCATGTGATCCTCCTGGCCGGGCGATACGAGGGCGTCGACGCGCGCGTCGGCGAGGGGCTCGCGGACGACGCGGTCTCGATCGGCGACTACGTACTGACCGGCGGCGAGCTGCCGGCGCTGGTGGTGACCGACGCGGTGACGCGCTTGCTCCCGGGCGTGCTCGGCGCCGAAGGCGCGGCGGCACGTGAGTCGTTCGCGGACGGGCTTCTGGAGCCGCCACAGTACACGCGACCCGAGGCGTACCGGGGGGCGCGCGTGCCGGCGGTGCTGCTCTCGGGCGACCACGCGCGCATCGCGCGCTGGCGCCGTGTGCAGGCGATCTGGCTCACGTGGCGCGAACGTCCGGACCTCCTGGCGACGGCGCGGCTGACGCCCGACGAGCGCAAGCTGGTGGAGCGATTCGAACGCGGGGAAACGCCGGAGCAACTCGACGACCCGCGACCTGAGAGGTAGTGCGAGCCGCAGGCCGTCGCGGGGCTGGGGCCCCGCCGGCCGAGGCGAGCCTATGATGGTAGTGCGAGCCGCCGGCTGTCGCGGGGCTGGGGCCCCGCCGGCCGAGGCGAGCCTATGATGGTAGTGCGAGCCGCCGGCTGTCGCGGGGCTGGGGCCCCGCCGGCCGAGGTGAGCCTATGATGGTAGTGCGAGCCGCAGGCCGTCGCGGGGCTGGGGCCCCGCCGGCCGAGGTGAGCCTATGATGGTAGTGCGAGCCGCAGGCCGTCGCGGGGCTGGGGCCCCGCCGGCCGAGGCGAGTCTATAAGAGTTTCGAGAAAGGGACTGTGGGTGATGGACGCAATTCGACTGGTCGAGGCCGCGCAGCTCAAGAAGGACCGGGCGGGATTCGCGCCGGGTGACACGGTGCGCGTGCACGTCAAGGTGGTCGAGGGCGAGAAGGAACGGTTGCAGGTCTTCGAGGGCATCGTGATCCGCCGGCGCGGCGAGGGCGGCCGCGCCTCGTTCACGGTCCGACGCATCTCGTACGGCGTCGGCGTCGAGCGCACCTTCCCGTTGCACTCGCCCCGCATCGAGCGAGTGGAGGTCGCCCGGCGCAGCCGCGTCCGGCGCTCGAAGCTCTACTATCTGCGCGGGCTCGCCGGCAAGGCGGCGCGCCTCAAGGAAAAGCGCGCGCCCCTGGTTCCCGCCACGGCCCCCGAGCAGTAGCCGGCGCGCTTCGCGTGACGCCGCCTCCGTCGGCGCCGTACCGCTACGAGGCTCAGGCCTGGCGGACAGGTGTCACCCTGGTCGCCGGCGTCGACGAGGCGGGACGCGGGCCGCTGGCGGGGCCAGTGGTCGCGGCCGCGGTGATCATCGCACCCGACCGGCGCATCAAGGGGCTCGCGGACTCGAAGGTCCTCACCCCCGAACAGCGCGAGGCGCTGTTCCACGTCATCAGCGAGCGCGCCGTCGCCGTCGGCGTCGGGATCGTCGATCACGAGACGATCGACCGCGTCAACATCCTGCAAGCGACCCGCCTCGCGATGGCCGAAGCGCTCGCGCACCTCACCCTGCGGCCCGACCTCGTCATCACCGACTTCGTCGCGTTGCGGGACCTCGCCTGCCCGCAGCGAAACCTGGTGGACGGCGACGCGCGCTGCGCCACCGTCGCCGCCGCCTCGATCGTCGCCAAGGTCACCCGCGACCGCCTGATGGTCGAGGCTGACCAGCGCTTCCCGGAGTACGGCTTCGCCCGCCACAAGGGTTACGCGACCCCGGAGCACCTCGCCGCGCTCGACCGCTGGGGCCCGTGCCCCCTCCACCGGCGCACCTTCGCCGGGGTGTGGCGCCAGGGCGAGCTGTTCGTCCTGGAGGCCGATTAGCCTAGCCGGCGGGAGCTCCTCGAGACCACGTCGGGATCGAGCGTCGCCTCGGCGCGGAGATGGCCGGCCTTCCGCAGCTCCCCTTCTCGCTGGACCGACGCCGACATCGCTGAGGAGTCCGACCATGGACACCCTGATCGCGACGCTTCGGTGGATCCACATCGCGGCCGGCACGCTCGCCCTCGGCCTGGCGCCCGCGGCCATGCTGACCGTGAAGGGCGGCCGAGCCCACCGGCGCTGGGGCAAGATCTACTTCTGGGCGATGGCGGTGGTCGGGTCGACCGCCGTGGCTCTCGGCCTCTGGCGTCCTCAAATCTTCCTGGCGCTGCTCGCGGTCTTCAGCTTCTATCTGGCGTTCTCGGGCTATCGCGCGCTGTTTCGCAAGCGCCCCGCGCAGGGTCAAGGGCCCCGGGCGATCGACTGGGCCGCGGCCCTGGTGACGTTCTCCGCCAGCGCGGCGCTGGTCGTGCTCGGGCTCCCGAGGCCTGGCCCCAGCTGGGAGCGCGTCGGCGCGGTGCCGGTGGTCTTCGGTGTCCTCGGGATGGTGCTCTCCGGGCTCGACGTCTGGAAGTTCGCGCGTCCGCCGGCGGACGCGAACGCCTGGTGGTTCGCTCACATGGCGGGCATGCTCGGCTCCTACGTGGCGACGGTGTCGGCCTTCTCCGTCGTCAACTTCACGTTTCTGCCGACCGCCGTGCGCTGGCTCTGGCCAACCGCGATCGGCGTGCCAGCGATCACGCTCTGGATCACCTACTACAAGGTGCGCTTTCGCCGGAGCGCGCGCTCGCGCGTCGAGGCCACCCGCGCGGGCAGTGCCTGAGCGTCAGACCGGGACGTCCTACGCCCGATCATCGGCCTGTAGTCGAGCGCATCGGGCATGGTAGAGTCCCGGCCATGGCCTGGTGCGACTCAGCCCGGGCCTGCGGCTGATGGATCGAGATTCCTCGAGCTTGCGCGTTCTCCACCTCTATCCCAAGGGCGACTTTTTCACCGGAGCGGCAATCCAGGTCTGGGATCTGGTCCGAGGCCTGCAGGCTCGTGGTCACGACATCGTGCTTGCGACGCGGCCGAACTCGCATTGGGCGAGCCTGGCCGCCGGCGCGGGCCTCACCTACTACGGTCTCCCCATGACCTCGGAACTCGACCTCCGCTCGGTCCTCGGGTTGATCCGTGTGTTGCGGCGACATCGCATCCAGATCGTGCACGCGCACAAGGGACGGGCCCGGACACTGATTCTTCTCGCCGGGCTATTCACGGGCACGCCCGTTCTGGTGCTGAATCGCGGTGTCAGTTTTCCCCTCGACCGCTTCAACCGTCTCGGCTACACGACCCGGCGAGTCACCGCAATCATCGCCGTCTGCGAAGCCATCAAGGCGAATCTAGTGCAGGCGGGGGTCCCGGAGGCGAAGATCCACGTGATCTACTCCGGCACGGATACCGAGCGCTTTCATCCCGGGGTCGATCGGACGCGCATTCGAGATGAGCTGGGCCTGACGACCGAACAGTTTCTCGTGACCCAGATCGGCGTGCGCGGCGAAAAAGGCAACGACGACCTCATGGAGGCCATGGCGACGGTCACCGCCCTGGCGCCGTCCGCGCACCTGCTCATGGTGGGAGCGCGTGACCCTCAGAGCTTGTATGCGCAGGCGCAGCGGCTTGGGCTCAAACGAAACTTCCACGTCCTCGGCTATCGGGAGGATATCCCGGAGATTCTCGCCGGGAGCAACTGCTGCGTCGATGCGTCCTATCGCGGTCTCGGACTGACGGGCACGCTCCGCGAGAGCCTGGCCGTCGCGACTCCGGTCGTGGCGACAGCGATTGAAGGCAACCCCGAGCTCGTGATCGATGGCGAGACCGGCCTGCTCGTCCCGCCCCGGGACGTCCCGGCGCTGGCACGAGCCATTACCCGCGTCATGTCGGATCCAGTGACTGCGAGACAGACGGCGGAAGCCGGTCGCCGACGAGTCCAGCTCCTCTTTTCCACACCGCGGAAGGTCGAGCGGGTGGAGGCCCTGTACCGGGAGCTGGTGGCGGCGCACCGACAGCCGGCGCGCGAGCGCGTGATCCTCGGGCCGTGACCGGAGTCGCGTTCGCGCTGTTCGACTGGATCGATCGGCGGCAGGGGCCGCTCGGGCAGCTCTACGAGGAACGGCTGCAGCTCCTGGAGGCGGCGGAGGCGGCCGGCTTCTTCTGTTATCACCTCGCCGAGCACCACGCCACGCCGCTGGGGATGGCTCCGTCGCCCTCGGTGTTCCTGGCGGCGGCAGCGCAGCGCACGCGGCGCATTCGACTGGGGCCCCTCGTCTACTTGCTGCCCCTGTACTCGCCGCTCCGTTTGATCGGCGAGATCTGCATGCTCGATCACTTGAGTGGCGGCCGGCTCGACCTGGGCGTGGGCCGCGGGGTGTCGCCCTACGAGGTCGGCTACCACGGGCTCGACCCGGCGCGCACGCGCTCCATGTTCCAGGAGGCGCTCGAGGTGATCGTCGCGGGACTGACGAGCGAGCGGCTGACGTATCGTGGTGAGCACTACCGCTACGACGACGTGCCGATGGAGCTCGCTCCGCTCCAACGCCCCTATCCGCCTCTCTGGTACGCGACGAGCAACCTCGACAGCGTGCCCTGGACGGCGGCTCAGGGGATGCACATGGTCGGGCTCGGTCCGGCGGAGGCGTACCGGCCGTTCGTCGAGACGTATCGAGCCAGCTCGGCTAAGCACCGAGACGATCCGCGTCGACTCAACCCTCACGTCGGGGTACCGCGCATCGGGATCAACCGACAGATCGTCATCGCGGACACCGACACGGAAGCGGAGGCGATCGCGCGGGCCGTCCACCCGCGCTGGGCGTCGAGCTTCGTCAAGCTCTGGGCCGACCACGGCGACACGACCTACGCCCACCGCGTCAACCTCGACGCGGCGCTGCGCCACGAGACGATTCTGGCCGGGTCGCCGGCGCGCGTGCGCGACCAGGTCGCCCGCCTGATCGAGGCGACCGGCGTCAACTACGTCATCTGCTGCTTCGCGTGGGGCGATCTCACGCTGGTGCAGTCGCTCCGCTCCCTGCGCCTGTTCGCCGAGCAGGTGATGCCGGCCTTTCAACCGTGAGTGCCGGGGTCGTGACCGACCGTCAACGTCGGTCGTGACCGACAGGAGAGAATCATGAACCGGAGCCGCTGTTCCCTGACCGCCATCACCGGCCTCTTGATCCTGGCGATTCTGGGCCCGGCCGCGAGCGCCCCCGCTCAGACGCCCGCGGCCACCGGCCCCATCACGATCGGCGTTCTGGCGCCCTCGACTGGTCCCTTTGCGACCTACGCGCGTGACATCATCGACGGCGCGCGGTTGTATTCCGACGAGGCCGGCGGGCAGCTGGGCCGGCGGAGGCTCGAGCTGGTCGTCGAGGACTACCAGACCAGACCGGACGTGGCGCTGACGAAGATCCGCAAGCTGGTGGAGCGCGACCGGGCTCAGGCGATCGTCGGCCTCGTGCTCTCCGCGGCGGCCCTCGCGGTGAAGGACTACGTGAACACGCAGAAAGTCCCGCTGCTCATCTCCGGCTTCGCCGTCGCCGAGACCCTCACGCTTCAACCCAACCCGTACGTCTTCCGCCTCACCTACAGCCCGTGCATGACCGCCGCCCCCATCGGCCAGTGGACCTATCGCCATCTGAAGGCGCGGCGGGCGGCGATCATCGCCTCGGACAGCGTGGGACCGCTCGAGCTCATGATGGCCTGGGCTCGCGCCTTCGAAGAAGCGGGCGGCAAGGTGGTCCAGGAAATCTATCCGCCGCTGGGTACGGCGGACATGGCACCCTGGGTCGCAAAGCTCCGCCACGACGTGGACGTCATCGGCGTGCAAACGGTCGGCGCCGACGGCGTGCGCTTCGTGAAGCAGTTCCAGGAGTACGGGCTCAAGGGCAAGATCCCGCTGGTCGACGCCTCGGTAGGGGTCAGCGAGATCTCGCTCCTGCCCACAGCGGGCGAGGCGGCCGTCGGCGTCTACAACAGCCAGCCCTACCAGTACACCGTCGACACGCCCCGGAACCGGAAGTTCGTCCAGGCGTTCCGGTCCAAGTTCGGCCGCGATCCGGGTTCCCCCGCCGCGTTCACCTACGCGGCGATGGCCGCCATCGACCAGGCCGTCAATGCCACCGGCGGCAACATCGAGGACTCGGCCCGGTTCCTCGAGGCGCTCCGCAAGACGGATCTCGAGGCCCCGCAGGGCCGGGTGCGCTTCGATCGATTCCAGAACGTCGTCACCGACATCCACATCAGCCGGATCGACAAGGTGGGCGACCAGATCGTGCCCGTCGTGATCGAGACCGTTCGGGGCGTGGACCAGTTCCTCGGCATGGACCCGGCCGAGTACTTGAAGAAGCCCCGCCTCATCACCCTGAAAGGCTCATTCGCCAAGTAAGCAAAGAGTCATCACCGAGTGAGCGAGCCCGTTCGCTAAGCAGGAAAGGCTCGTTCGCGAATGAATAGGGGCTCGTTCGCCGGGTGAACTCTCGGGCCTGAGGGCGGGTCGCCGGGAGGGGTTGCCGGACCCGTTCCCGAAGAGCGGCGGCGGACGGCGCGCGCCCAGATGGAGCCCAGCCGCCGCGGAGGAGCGCACGCGCGCCGCGTGGTCCGGCAATCCCTCCCGGCGACCCGCCCTCAGGCCCGAGCGCTAAGCGAGCGCTTTGAGCCGAGGATAAACCTCGCGGACGAACATCTGCATGCCCTTGACCGTCTCCTCGTGGTCGAGGAACCCGGCCTGTCCCATGATCAGCAGGTGGCCGAAGCCGCCGACGTGGTCGTACATCTTCATGATCTGCCGATAGACCGAGTCCGGATTCCCGGCGAAGACGAGCCCGTTCTCCATGAGCGGCCCGAGCGCGGGATTCTGGAACATCTTGAAGATGCCCGGGTTCGTCCCCTTCATCGCATTCACCGTCGTCGCGGTCGGATGATAACCGGGCGGGCTGGTGAACTGCGGCGGGACCTTGTTGGACTCCAGGTACCACATCAGCTTGCGCGCCCCGGCATAGCCTTCTTCGTCGGTCTCGCCCACGTAGACCAGCGCCGCGTAGGCGAAGCGATCGAGCGCCGGCGTGGGCAGTCGCAACTCGGCGCGCCGCTCGCGATACGAGCCGAACACGTTCTTCGTGCCGTCGAAGCCGGTCAGGAAGCAGGCGACGACGTAGCCCTTCTCGCCGACGGCCCGCGCACTGCCCGGGCTGAGCGCGGTGATCCAGATCGGCGGGTGCGGCTCCTGGTACGGCCGCGGCCAGATGTTCACCTGCCGGTGGTGGAAGTACTTGCCCTCCCAGTTGAAGGGGCCGTCGTGGCTCGTCCACGCCTTCACGATCAGATCGTGGGCCTCCCAGAAGCGCTCCATCATACGGGTCGGCCGATGATTTCCGGCCGACATCTCGTATGGGACGCCGCGCACGAACCCGCACTCCAGGCGGCCGCGCGCGTAGACGTCGACCATCGCCATCTCCTCGGCCACGCGTACGGGCTCGCGCCGGTTCGCGATCGGATTGCCGAGAATCAGGATGCGCGCCTTGCGGGTCTCGCGCGCGAGCGCGCCCATGACGACCGCCGCCGACGGGTTCAGATTGGTCGCCGTCTGGTGATGCTCGTTCACCATGATCTCGAGACCGAGCTCCTCGGCGATCTGCCACTCGTCGATGAAGCGGTGATAGAGGTCGGCGCCGATCTTCGGGTCGTAGTAGCGATTGGGGAGCTTCACCCGGATCGAGTCGTACTCCTTGGAATCGGGCAAGAGGTGATACGCGTTCTCGCTGAAGAACCAGGCACGCATGCCCACCGCCGCCCTCCTACGCCTTGGGCTCTGCGAGGAATCCGCGGACGCTCGCGGCGAACGCCGCGGGCTCCTCGATATGGGGGAAGTGCCCGGCCCCATCGATCGTCTCGAACCGGGCTCCCGGAATGGCGCTGCGATAGGCTGCGCCGTAGTACGCCGCGGTGACGAACCGATCGTCGGCGCCCCACAGGAGCAGCGTGGGCGGGGTGATCCGGTGCAGCCACTGCCGGAGCTTGGGGTTGTGAAAGTATGGCTCCCAGGCGTACAAGGCCGTTGCCTCGCGATTGCGCGCGATCATGGTCAGCTGGTCGTCCGAGAGTTTCGCGTGGTCGACGGCGGCGCGGGCCGGATCGCGGTACTGCAGGCGCGCGACCTCGTCCGGCGGGAGCGCGAAGATGTCCGGGATGTCGCGAGTCTCGCGGTCCCCGACCTTGATGCCGAGCGGCGCCACGAGGACGAGCCCGCCGAGGCGGTCGCTGCTCTTCACTGCCATCTCTGCCGCGACCCAGCCACCGAGCGACGACCCGATCACGACGACGTCGCGGAGATTCCGCGCGGCGAGGAGGTCGAGGTAGAGATAGGACAGATCGTCGACGGTGTCGATGCTGCCCACGTCGGGGGAATGGCCGAAGCCGGGATGCGAGGGCGCGAGCACGCGGCCCTGGGCCGCGAGCAGCTCGAGGAAGGGCGCACCGGGATCGAGGCCTTCCTCGCCGTGGAGCCAGAGGATCGGCCGCCCCTGCCCTCGCTCGACGATCTCGAGTCGCACGCCGTGCACTGTGAGCCAGCCGGGGTGGGAGCCGTTCGCCATAGCCGATCGGGACTATATCAGGAATATGCTAACGTCGCGCCCTGCGTGGTAGGGCGCGCGTTGTCCCCCGACACCCAGGAGGAACGGCGATGGGGCGTCTCGGTGCGAAGGCCGTCGCGGCGGGCCTGTGCTTCGCCCTTCTGATACCCGGGCTGGCCGTCGCCCAGGCGCCGGCGCCCGTCAAGATCGGCATGCTCGTTCCCCTGACGGGGGTCTTCACCCGTAACGGCCGCGAGGCCGTCGACGGGGCCCGGTTGTACCTCGACGAGATCGGATGGAAGGTGCAGGGGCGGCCCATCGAGCTGCTCGTCGAGGACTACGAGGGGAAACCCGACGTCGGGCTCACCAAGGCGAGGAAGCTCGTCGAGCGCGACGGCGTCCACATGCTCAAGGGCATCGTCAGCAGCGCGGTCGGGCTGGCCGTCGCGGCGTACGCGAAGGACAGGAAGATCCCGGTGATCGTGTCGGCGGACTTCGGCGCCAGCGCCCTCACGGTGCCCGGGCCCCTTCTCAACCCGTACATCTTTCGCTGGTCCCAGAGCGGGACAGGGCCGGGCCAGGCGGGGGCCGACTGGGCCTACAAGGTCGCCGGATGGCGGAAGGTCGTCTCGATCGCCTCGGACTACGTGGGAGGCCTCGAGGTGAGCGGCTCCTTCGCCCGCGTCTTCTGCTCCCTGGGCGGCCGCGTCGTCCAGGAGCTCTGGCCACCCCTGGGCACGGCCGACTTCGCCCCGTTCCTCACCCAGATCGATCGCGCCGCGGACGCCGTGATCGACTTCACGCCCGGCGCCGACGGGCTGAGGTTCGGCCGGCAGTACGTCGAGTACGGGATCAAGCTCCCGCTCCTGGACGTCTACGCGCAAGTCACGGACGAGGCGAACCTCGCCCAGCTCAAGGACGCGGCGCTCGGCTGGTACTCGACCATCCACTACACGGCGCTCATCGACACGCCGGAGAACAAGCGGTTCCTCGCTGCGTGGGAGAAGAAGCACCATCGGGTCCCGTTCGACAACGCCGCCGACGGCTACGTCGGGGCCAAGGCGATCGTGGAGGCCCTCAAGCTCGTGAACGGCCGGGTCGAGGACAAAGAGGCCTTCATGGCCGCGATGCGCACGCTCGAGTTCGATTCGCCGAAGGGCGTGGTGAAGCTCGACCAGTTCCAGAACATCGTGCAGGCCCAGTACGTCCGGAAGGTCGAGCGCGCGGGAAGCGCGCTCGTCAACACGCCGATCAAGACCTATCCGAGCGTCTCCCAGTTCTGGATCTGGACGCCCGAGGAGTTCATGAAGTACCCGGGATGGGCCGAGTTCAAAGGGAAGATGACGGACTGCGGGAAGGTCCTCGGGCGGTGAGGATCCTCACGACGCACGTCGGGAGCCTGCCGCGCCCCGCCGACCTGCTGGCGCTCCTCCGGCAAAACGACGCGGCGGGCTCAGCGTCTTCGGCGCTCGACGCCCGCGCGCGATCGGCGGTGGAGGAGGTCGTCCGGGCGCAGATGGCGACCGGCCTCGACATCGTCAACGACGGCGAGCAGGGTCGGACGGACTACTCGACCTACATCAAGGACCGCCTCACCGGCTTCGAGGGCGAACACGCGGACCAGGTCATGGGCGCCGACCTCAAGGAGTTTCCCGAGTTCGCGGCCCGGCGGCGCGCCTCGGTCTTCAGGCGGCCGATGTGCTCGGGTCCCATCGCGTGGAAAGATTTCGGCGCGGTCGAGCGAGACATCCAGAGCCTCGCGCAGGCCGCCAGGCAGGCCGGCGCCGACAATGTCTTCATGACGGCGGTCTCGCCGGGCCAGGCCGCCCGCTTCCTGCTAAACCGCTACTACCCCACCGACGAGACGTACGTCGGCGCACTGGCGGAGGTCCTCAGGCGTGAGTACGCCGCCATCGTCCGCGCCGGCTTCCTGCTCCAGCTCGACTGTCCCGACCTCGCGTCCGGCCGGAACAATCAGTTCCAGCACCTCACGCTCCCGGAGTTCCAGAAGGTAGCCACCATGCACGTCGAGGCGCTCAACCACGCGGTGGCCGGCCTGCCGCCGGAGCGCATGCGCCTTCACATCTGCTGGGGCAACTACGAGGGGCCCCACCATCGCGATGTGCCCCTGCGGGACATCATCGCCATCCTCCTCAGGGCGCGGCCGGCGGCCCTCTCCGTGGAGGCGGCCAACCCGCGACACGCGCACGAGTGGAGCGTGTTCGAGGAGGTCAGGCTCCCGGAGGGCAAAGTGATCGTCCCGGGCGTGCTCGACACGACGACGAACTTCATCGAGCACCCCGAGCTGGTCGCGCAGCGGCTCGTCCAGTACGCCCGGCTCGTCGGGCGCGAGAACGTCGTCGCGTCGGCGGACTGCGGCTTCGCCACCTTCGCCGACAACCCCACCGTCGATCCGAAGATCGCGTGGGCCAAGCTCGGCGCCATGGTGGAAGGCGCGCGCCTGGCCTCGCGCGCGCTCTGGAAATGACGCGGCCGCGTCAGGCGATCGACCGCGCCCGGCCCGCCCTTTCGAGCAGGGCGACGATGCGCGCCGCCGTCAGCGGCGTCTCGGTGACGCGCACCCCCAACGGCGCCAGCGCGTCCTCGACGGCGTTCGCGATCGCGGCCGGCGGCGAGATGGCGCCGCCCTCGCCGAGTCCCTTCACGCCCAGAGGGTTGCGCGGCGACGGAAATTCCAGGTGCACCGTCTCGATCGGGGGCAGATCGTCCGCCTTGGGCACCGCGTAGTCCATCAGCGAGCCGGTCAGGAGCTGGCCCGTCTCGTCGTAGACCATCTCCTCGAAGAGCGCGCCGCCGACGCCCTGCGCGACGCCACCGTGCACCTGCCCCTCGACGATCGTGGGATTGATGACGCGGCCGCAGTCGTGGGCAACGACGTAGCGGAGGAGCTTGACCCCGCCCGTGCCGACGTCGACTTCCACCTGAGCGACGTGGACGGCGCTCGCGTAGGTCACCGTCGGCACGTGGTGATAGGCGCTCGCCTCGAAGTCGGGTGAGGCGACGCCGGGCCGGGCGAAGGTCGGGATCGACGCCTGAACGACGCGCGCGAGGTCCACGGCCGAGCCCGGCGAGCCCCTGACGAACACCCGGCCGTCGTCGATCTCGATATCGTCGGGGCCCGCCTCGAGCAGGACAGACGCGGCGCGGACAAGCTTCGCCCGCACCTCGCGGCAGGCGTCGGCGATGGAGCTCCCCGCCGTCACCGCGCTCCGGCTCGCGAACGTCCCGACGCCGAAGGGCACCGCGGCGGTGTCGCCGCCCACGACGGTCACCCAGTCGAGCGGCACGTCGAGCGCATCGGCGGCGATCTGGGCGAAGCTCGTCTCGTGCCCCTGCCCCGAGTTGATCGCGCCCGTCGCGACGATCACGCGGCCGGCGAGATCGAGCTTCACCGTGGCGCCCTCGAACGGGCCGATCGCGGTGCCCTCGACGTATCCGGAGATCCCGACGCCGCGGTACACGCCCTGGGCCCGCAGCCGCGCCTGCTCGGCGCGGAACTGCCGGTAGCCGGCGGCCTCGAGCGCCTTCTCGAGCGCCAGGGGGAAGTCGCCGGTGTCGTAGACGAGCGGGTTACCGTCGCGGTAGGGCATGCCGAAGTCGTACGGGAGCTCGTCCGGCCGGATGTAGTTGCGGCGCCGGATTTCCGCCGGATCGATGCGGAGCTCGCGCGCGAGGTAGTCCACGATGCGGTCCATCGCGAACACCGTCTCGGGCCGCCCGGCGCCGCGATACGGCGCGTTCGGCGTCTTGTTCGTCACGACCGCCCGCACGTCGACTCGCATGTTCTTGATCCGATGCGGCCCGATGAGGTGGGCGACGGTGTTGTACGGGAGCACGACGCCCCAGACGTTGTAGGCGCCGAGATCGAGCCAGATGCGATCACGCACCGCGAGGATCGCGCCGTCGCGCGTGGCCGCGAGCGAGATCGCGTGGATCTGATGGCGCGCGTGCGCGGCGCCGGACATGTGCTCGCGCCGGTTCTCGATCCACTTCACCGGCCGGCCGAGCGCCATGGCCGCGATCGGGACGAGCGCGTCCTCCGGGTACCCCGAGGCCTTCGTGCCGAAGCCGCCGCCGAGGTCGGGCGCGATCACGCGGATCTTGTGGGGCGGAAGCCCGAGCGCCGTCGTGAGCCCCTGCTGGACGAAGTGCGAGACCTGGGTCGAGTTCCAGGTCGTCAGCGTCCCGTCCCGCCGGTCCCACGCCGCGACGACGCCCCGGCCCTCGAGCGGCATGCCCACGTAGCGCTGAATGTGGAACGTCTCGTTCACGGTGACGTCCGCTCGGGCGAACGCCCCGTCGGCGTCGCCGATCGAGTGCGAGAAGCCGACACCGACGTTGGTGCCCCACTCCGGGTGGACCAGCGGCCCGCCGGGCTCACCGGCGCGCACCATGTCCACGACCGGCGGGAGCGGCTCCCAGTCGACCTCGATCAGGTCCACGGCGTCCTCGGCCGCGGCGCGGCTCTCGGCCAGGACCATCGCGACGATCTCGCCGACGTACCGCGCGCGTTCGCGGCAGAGTGCCCACTGGGGAGCCTGGCGAAGGTCGAACTTGACCACCGCGGCGAGTCCCGCCGGCACGGCCCCGAAGAGCGGCAACGGCTTCATCCAGCGGTCCAGGTCGCCAAACGTGAAGACGCGCGCCACGCCCGGAGCGGCGGCGGCGGCCGCCGTGTGGATCGTCTTCACGACCGCGTGGGCGTGGGGCGAGCGGAGGAAGGCGGCGTGGAACATGCCAGGAAGTGCCACGTCGTCGATGAAACGCCCGTCGCCACGAAGGAACCGCGGGTCTTCTCGCCGCTTCACCGCCGCGCCGAAGTATTTGGCGCCCATGGCTCGTCCAGCCCGCGACTATACACCCGCTTCCCGCGCGCGGAATCGTGCGCTATCCTCGCTGCCACATTCCCGATCTCGCAGGAGGCTTCCGATGCCCAAACGGTCGATCGTTCCGGTCGCTCTCGTCCTCGCCGCGCTCGTCGCGAGCGCGGTGCCCGGAGAATCGCAGGCGCCGGTCAAGATCGGCGTCATCCAGCCGCTCTCCGGCCCCGTCGCCGCGTCGGGCAACTACGTGCGCATGGGCGCGGAGATCGCGCGGGACTGGATCAACGCGAAGGGTGGGATCAGCGGGCGGAAGGTCGACCTCCTCATCGAGGACAACAAGTCCGACCCCAAGGAGGCGGCGAGCGCCGCCGAGAAGCTGATCGTGCGCGACAAGGTGCCGGCCATCATGGGCGCCTGGGGCAGCTCGATGACGCTGGCGGCGATGCCCAAGCTCGAGGAGTACGGCGTCCCGATGGTGGTCGAGACCTCCAGCGCGGCGTCCATCACGAAGCGCGGCAATCCGTGGATCTTCCGCATCAGCCCGCCGTCCGAGATGGAGGCGCTCGGGCTCGAACAGTACGTGGACAAGCTCGGCGTCAAGCGCGTCGACTTCCTGGCCGTCAACACCGACTGGGGACGCGGCTCCATCACCGCGTTCGGCGACATGCTGAAGAAGAAGGGTGCCGCGGTCGGCGTGGCGGAGTTCATGGATCAGTCCGCGACCGACATGAACGCCCAGATCACCAAGATCAAGGCGACCGGCGGCGACACCCTCTTTCTCACGACGGCTGTCGAGCAGATCACCCTCGTCATGAAGCAGGCGCAGGAGCAGCGGCTCGGGCGCAAGATCGTGACGACCGGCGGTAGCTCGTCGCCGACCCAGCTCATCAAGCAGGCGGGCGCGGCGGCAGAGGGCAGCTATCACATCGTGTTCTTCATGCCGTGGTTCCCGGAGGCGATGCCCGACGGTCGCCTCGCGAAGGCGTTCGTGGACGAGTGGGCCAAGCGCGGCCATCCGTTCGAGGGATTGACCGAAGGGTTCCGCGGCCACGATGGGATCGCCACGATCGTCGAGGCGATCAAGGGCGCCGGCAAGGACGACCCCAAGGCCGTCCGCGACGCTCTCTGGAAGGTGAGCCTCATGGGTGTCAACGGCCCGATCAAGTTCGAGAAGGACGGCCCCGCCGGCAAGGAGAGCGGCCAGAGCAAGCCCAGCATCTTCGTCGTCCAGATTCGCGACGGCAAGGTCGCGCTCCCCTGGTAGACGCGCTCCTTCAGCACCTGGTGAACGGCCTGGTGCTCGGCGGGACGTACGCCCTGCTGGGCATCGGCCTCACCCTCATCTTCGGGCTCATGAACGTCGTGAACTTCGCCCACGGCGAGTTCTATACGCTCGGGGCGTACGCGGCGTTCGCCGCGCTCGGCTGGGCCGGCGTCGATTTCTTCATGGCGGTGCTGGCGGCGATCGCCGCCGGCGCCGCGCTCGGCTGGCTCTGCGAGGTCACGCTGCTGCGTCCGCTCCGGAACGAATCGATCGACACGACGATGCTGGTGATGATCGGGGTCTGGATCGCGATGCAGAACGCCGAGCTGCTCGTCTGGGGCGGCGTCGCCAAGTCGATCCCCCACCCATTTCCCACGGCGCCGCTCGTCCTGGGCCCCGTCGCGATCGCGCCGCTCCGGCTCTTCGTCCTGCTCATCGCCGTGGGGCTCATCGCGGCCTCCTGGCTCCTCATCCAGAAAACGAAGCTCGGCCGCGCGATGCGGGCGACGTTCCAGGACCGCGACACCGCCGCGCTCATGGGCGTGGGCATCGGGCGCATCCACGCGGCGACGTTCGCCTTCGGCTCGGCGCTCGCCGCGGCCGCGGGGGCCCTGCTGGGCCCCGTCTTCCTGGCCTATCCGTCCATGGGTGATCTGGCGTCGCTGAAAGCGTTCTCGGTGGTGATCCTGGGCGGCCTCGGCAACCTGCCGGGCGCGACGCTCGGGGGGTTGTTGCTCGGCATCTCCGAGGAGCTCGGCGCCGGGTATATCTCGTCCGGCTACCGCGACGCCGTGGGCTTTGTCATCATTATCCTCGTGCTGCTCTTCCGGCCGGCCGGCCTCTTCGCGCGTCAAGAACGGATCGCATGACGCGAGTCGGCGGGGGCTTCCTGGCGCTCATCGCGCTCACACTGCCGCTCTGGCTCCCGAGCGCCTATCACCTGCACGTCGCCATCATGGCGGGAATCTTCGGCGTGCTCGCGCTGTCGCTCAACCTGCTGCTCGGCTACACCGGCCAGCTCTCGCTCGGCCACGCGGCGTTCTTCGGCATCGGCGCCTACACCTCGGCGCTCCTGACCTTGAAGCTCGAGTGGTCGTTCTGGCCGGCACTGGCGGCGGCAGTCGCGCTGGCGGGCGCGGCGGGCTGGTTCATCGGGCGGCTGTCGCTGAAGCTTCGCGGCGCCTATTTCGTGCTCGTCACGATCAGCTTCGCGGGCGTCATCTCGCTGGTAAGCGTCAACTGGATCGAGCTGACGAACGGCCCGCTCGGGCTCCCGGGCGTGCCGGCGCCCGAGCTCGGGCCGTGGTCGCTCCGCACCAAGACCGCCTACTACTATCTGGTCCTGGCGGCCGTCGCGCTCTCCTACGTGGTGTCCCGGCGACTCGTCGCCTCGCGGATCGGCCGCGCCTTCGTGGCGCTCCGGGAAAACGAAGCGCTCGCCGAGTCGATCGGCGTCGACGTGACCCACTATCTGGTCCTCGCCGCCGTCGTCAGCGCCGCGATGGCCGGCCTCGGCGGAAGTCTCTACGCTCACTACACGCGGTTCGTCAGCCCCGAGGTCTTCCTGTTCAGCTACACCGTCACGATGGTCATCATGGTGGTCGCGGGCGGCAAGGGCACGCTCGCTGGTCCGCTGGTGGGCGCGGTGCTCTTCACGGCGCTGCCCGAGGCGCTGCGAGCGGCCACATCGTGGCAGTGGCAGATGCTCGCGTACGGCGTGCTCCTCGTCCTGCTTGTGGTCTTCATGCCGCGCGGCATCGTGCCGCACATCAGTGCGTCGTTCTCACGGACCCCGCGACAATAATGCTCGCCGTCAGGAATCTCGCCGTGCGGTTCGGCGGCGTGACCGCCCTCGAGGGCGTGTCCTTCGACGTGCGGCCGGGCTCGATCACGAGCGTCATCGGGCCGAACGGCGCCGGCAAGACGACTGCGTTCAACGCGATCACAGGGTACCTCCGTCCCGCCGGCGGCCGGGTCACCTACGAGGATGTCGCGCTGACCGGGCTGCGACCATCGGCGATCGCGCGGCGCGGAATCGTCCGAACGTTTCAGCGCACGAGCGTCTTCCCTTCCCTGAGCGTCGAAGACAACGTGCTAACCGGCCTCCACCTCCGCGGCACTGCCGGCTTCCTTGCGGTGCTCGCCGGCCGGCAGCGGCTCGTCTCCGAGGAGCGAAGCCTCGCCGCCGACGCCGCGGCCATCATCGAGTTCGTCGGCCTCGCGCACCGGCGGCGCGAAACCGCGAGCGGGTTACCCTACGGCGAGCAGCGGCTTGTGGAGCTGGCCGTGGCGCTCGCGGCGCGGCCGCGTGTGCTCCTGCTCGATGAGCCGGGGGCCGGCATGACGGGCGCCGAGAAGACGGTCGTCAGCGGTCTGATCCGGAAGGTCCGTGAGCAGAACGTCACCATCCTCCTCGTCGAGCACGACATGCGGATGGTCATGGGGATCTCCGACACCGTGATCGTGCTGAACGGGGGCCGCGTGATCGCCGAAGGAGCGCCCGCCGAGATCCAGGCGCACCCGGACGTGATCCGCGCCTATCTCGGAGCCTCCCATGGCTCGGCCTGAGTCGCCGCCGCTGCTCCGACTCGAAGATCTTCACGCCAGCTACGGCCCGATCGCCGCCTTGCGCGGGCTCGATCTCGTCGTGGCCCCGGGCGAGCTCGTCTGTCTGATCGGGGCCAACGGGGCAGGAAAGACCTCCACGCTGCGCGCGATCTCGGGCCTGCTGCCACCGGCCCGCGGCCGCATCGTGTTCGATGGACGCGAGATCCAGGGTGATGCTCCCGCGGCGATCCTCAAGGCCGGCATCGCCCACTGCCCGGAAGGCCGCCGCGTGTTTCCCTACCTCACCGTCGAGGAGAACCTGGCGATGGGGGCGTACGTGCGGCGCGACCGGAGCGCGATCGCCGCCGACGTCGACGAGGTCTGCGGCCACTTCCCCATTCTGGCCGAGCGTCGTCGGCAGATGGCCGGCACGCTCTCGGGCGGCGAGCAGCAGATGCTGGCCATCGCCCGCGCGCTGATGGCGCGGCCGCGGCTGATCCTGTTCGACGAGCCCTCGCTCGGGCTCGCGCCGACCGTCGTGGAGACGACGTTCGCGATCATCGCGGACATCCGGCGGCGCGGGACGACCGTGCTCATGGTCGAGCAGAACGCCTACGCCGCGCTCCGCATGGCCGACCGCGCTTACGTGATGGAGACTGGCCGCATCGTGCTCGAGGGCGCGGCCCGCGACTTGCTCGACGACGACCACGTGCGGCGCGCCTACCTCGGGGGTTAGCAGACGTATCGGTACAGGTACATCCTTGCACCGATTTCCTCACGACTCTATGCTGGTACCACTTATGTGTGAAATGAATGGGGCCCTGACATACCCGGCGGCGGCTGACACCGCGCTCGTCGCGAGAGAGTCGGCGCCGCCGACCCCCAGGCCCCCGCGACTTCTCGACCGGGTTCGGGACGCCGTGCGTGCCCGTCACTATAGCCGGCGGACCGAAAAGGCTTACGTCGCGTGGATTCGGCGCTACATCCTCTTCCACGGGAAACGTCATCCCTTGGAGATGGGCGCCCCTGAGCTCACACGGTATCTGAGCTCGCTGGCCGTCGAGGGGAACGTTGCCGCGTCCACGTCAGAACCAGGCGCTGAGCGCCCTGCTCTTTCTCTATCGCGAGGTTCTCGAGCAGGAGGTGCCCTGGCTCGACGACGTGGTGCGGGCCAGGAGGCCAGTGCGACTACCAGTCGTGCTCACCCGCGACGAGGTGCGGGCCGTTCTCCGTCAGCTCCGCGGCACTCCCCGTCTCATGGCCATCCTGCTGTACGGCTCGGGCCTGCGCCTCCTGGAGTGCGCTCGGCTCAGAGTGAAGGATGTCGATTTCGGGCGCAATCAGATCATCGTCCGCGCCGGCAAAGGCGACAAGGACCGGACCACGACGCTTCCGACCATCATCAGCGTCGAGTTGGCCCGGCATCTGGACGTCGTCAAGAAGCAGCACGACCTCGACCTCCGGCAAGGCGCAGGCTGGGTCGAGCTGCCGTGGGCGTTGGCTCGCAAGTATCCGAACGCCGGCCGCGAGTGGGCCTGGCAGTGGGTGTTTCCGGCCACTCGGTTCTACGTCGACCGAGTGACCGGCCAGCGCCGCCGCCATCATCTCCACGAGTCCGTCGTGCAGCGCGCCGTCAAGGACGCCGTGCGGCTCGCGGGCATCCCCAAGCGCGCAACCTGTCACACGCTTCGCCACTCCTTCGCGACCCACCTGCTGGAAGACGATCGCGACATCCGAACCGTCCAGGAGCTCCTCGGTCACCGCGACATCAGCACGACGATGATCTACACCCACGTCCTGAACCGCGGGCCCGCAGGTGTCCGGAGCCCGGCAGATCAGATGGACCTGTGACCGCGCGAGTCACCCGACAGCGGCCCTCGCAATGTCCGGTGTATATCCCCGGTCTGCGTAGCGAGGCTCAAGGCCCGGCCTCCGCGATCGCCAACTGCCGCTCGCACCAGATCTTTCGCGGCTCCCGCGATGCCCCACGGGTCGTGCTAGCTTGCGGCGAGCCGCTCGGTCCGTCTCGCTACGCGGTTCAAGAGACTAATAGTTCGGCGACAGCGCGAGAGGCCCGCCCGTAGAGTCGGCATGCTAGCTTAGGGCAGTGGACTTCGAGATCGTTGGCCCGATCCGCGCCATCGAGACCATCGCGTTCGGGCGGGCGATCCGACAGCTGAGGCGATTACGGCGACGGTATGGCACAGGTCGCTGGCGGAAACGAAAGGGAATCGCAAGGGTGCGCCTTCGGGACGGGACGGTCCATAAGGCTGAGATTCATTGGTACGAGGCTCACGGCATTGGCCGGCGAGAAATGAAGCTCAAGTTCCCCCTACTGGACTGAGGAATGAAAAGGAGAAGGAAGCAGCCAGCTCGGTTCGCGGTGTGCATCAAGAACAAAGGCTACGAAGCCTCGCTTGAGGTCGGGAAGCTCTACCGCGTTATCCCCGATCCGAAGGCGCAAGGGCATGGCTATCTCCGTATCGTTGACGAAAGCGGAGAAGACTACGGCTATGCCGCCGATCGCTTCTTCTCCATCGAGGTGCCAAAGCCGTTGGAGAGGGCTCTGCTGAAGACGGCGTCATGACGAGTCGCCGAACCCCGCGCTCGAGCGGACGCGCTTCGCGCGCCGCTCACCGCGACCGTTGGGCAGACCTGGCAAACCTGAGCCGACCGGACAAGATGAGGAAGGAGGCCGACCGCCTGCGATGAGGCTGAAATGGTCGTTTCTCGCCCCATGGGTATTTGCGGTCCTTGGCGGGGTCGCCCTGGGTCCGCCTATGGGTCTCATCGCACGCAACCTCTCGGCCCTTTCGGAGGGGCATGCCATCTCGACCGCAGAGATCGTCATTGGCGTTACTCTTTTCGGGCTGGTCCTCTGTGTGGGCCGATGGCTTGGCGCCCGTCCATCGAGACCAGGGGATCGGGACAAGTGATCTGCCGGCGTAGCGGGACTGATTCGTCAAGACAGCGCTCAGCAGCCCAACAAACCGCTTCAGCCGCCGGCGCTTCGCGCCGCGGCTGAGCGCTGCGTTAGCTTGATCAACGCGATGACCGTCAACGAGGCGATACGACGCGCCAACGCAATTCTACCCGGGCGCCCTGCACCCGACGAGCAGATCGATCCGCGCTGGCAGGCAATAATAGCAGTTGGCGAGTTCATTCACACAGAACCGGAGGCCGTCTGGCGCTTTGTCGAGCGCTGGGGCAAGCATGCTAACGATGACCTTCGCATGGCGATCGCGACGTGCCTGCTTGAGCACCTACTTGAGTACCACTTCGCCCTGTTGTTCCCACGCGTGGAGCAGCAAGTCTCGCGAAGTAAACGCTTCGCCGACACGTTCAGCCACTGCTGGAAATCTGGACAGGCAAAGATGCCGCGCAACGCCGCAAGATTTGACCGATTGCTGAAACAACGTGAGCGGTCGGGGACATAGGTAACAAAAGAGTCCGGGGACATGGGTGACACATGTCGGCGATAGAGTCTCCCGTACTCAACCTCGATCCGCATGTGTCGCTCGCTCGGGCCGGTCCAAGGCTACCCGGTCGAACTCGCGGCGAAGGTTGCTGTCGCCAGCGTCCGATCCTCCGTGCAAGAGTTCGCGACCATCGAGGAGGTAGTTTTCTGCTGCTTCTCCACCGCCGACCTTACGGTCTACACTGGGCTTCTCGGCGAAACCGCAGCGCGACCCTTTCAACTGTGAGGTTGGTATGAGCAAGGTTCCGACGACCCTACCAAAGCAGCGTTTCCATTTCTGCATGCGAACGCACTGGCGGAGGCCGGTCACGAGGTCCAGATCTTCCTTCTGGGCGAGGCGGTGTCGTTGATGCGTAACCCGGTGGCGAATGCCGTCGTCCCGGTCGGCTGGCCCCCCCCTGGCCGAAGCCCTACGAACCACCGTCGCGCTCGGCACGCCGATCCACGTGTGAGGCGCATGCTCAAGGGCTCGTGGAGTCCTTGATGAGGACTTGGTCGGTAAGAAGGCTTCCTTCGCCAATCCCGCGATCCTCGTGCAGCTCATTGAGTGGGCCGATAAGCTGCTCACTGAGTGACCGAGGCCGGGACGAGGAGGATTTCCGATGTGTCGCAGCATCAAGACACTGTATAACTTCAAGCCATCGGCTACGGACGATGAAGTCCGGGCGTCTTCGCTGCAATTCGTTCGAAAGCTGAGTGGGTTCACACGACCTTCCAAGGCCAACGAAGTCGCGTTCACTCGTGCCGTGGACCAGGTGGCGCACGCAGTCCGAGAGCTCCTCGCCTCGCTCGTCACGACGGCCCCATCGCGCGATCGCGACGTCGAGGCTTCGAAAGCCCGCGCCACGGCTGCGACCCGTTTCCCCCCTTCCGAGGCGCGACACGTCAGCTAGTGTCCTGTCTCGGATATAGCATCACAATAGACGCGGGTCATGCTACCGTGGCTTCACGATGTGGAAACCAGCGCGTGCGTTGCGTGTCCGCCCGGAAGATCGCGAGTGGTTGGAGACGTTGGTGGCGGGCGGCAAGACGCCGCAGCGGGTCGTCCTGAGGGCGCGAATCGTGCTGGGCGCGGCGGCCGGGCAGTCCAACAACGGGTTGGCCAAGGAACTGGGCATCAGCCGTCCCACCTTGCTGCGGTGGCGCCAGCGCTATATGGAGGCGGGGGTCACCGGCCTTTTGAAGGATGCGCCGCGTCCGGGGCGCCGTAAGCGGATTCGGCCAGAGAAGGTGGAAGCCATCGTGAATGCCACGCTGCACACGACGCCGCGGGACGCCACGCAGTGGAGTGTGCGGTCGCTGGCCCACGCCCAGCGGGTGAGTCCGGCGACGGTGCATCGGATCTGGCAGGCGGCGAACCTGCAGCCGCATCGCACGAAGACGTTCAAGCTAAGTCGCGATCCGCACTTCGTCCGCAAGCTCCGGGACGTGGTCGGCCTCTACATGAATCCGCCGGCGAAGGCGTTGGTGCTCAGCGTGGACGAGAAAAGTCAGATCCAGGCCCTGGATCGGACCCAGCCGATCCTGCCCTTGCGGCCGGGGTTGCCGGCACGCCAGACCCACGACTACACGCGCCATGGCACGACGACGCTGTTCGCCGCCCTCAATGTCCTGGAGGGGCATGTAATCGAGACCTGCCAGCCCCGCCACACGCACGCCGAATTTCTCACCTTCTTGGACAAGATCGATCGGCAGACCTCCCGCCAGCGGGACATCCATCTCATCCTCGACAACTACAGCACGCACAAGCATCCCTCCGTGCCGGCGTGGATGATCGAGCATCCGCGGTTTCACTTCCACTTCACCCCCACGGGGGCCTCGTGGCTGAACCTCGTCGAGCGTTTCTTCGCCGAGATCACGCGCAAACGGATCCGCCGCGGGACCTTCCGCAGCGTGCCGGCTCTCATCGCCGCGATTCGCGCCTACGTGCGCGAACACAATAAGCATCCTCGTCCGTTCATCTGGACGGCAACAGCGGCCGCCATCCTGCGCAAGATCAAGCATTGTAAACAAGCGTTAGAGACAGGACACTAGACTAGTCGACGTCGAAGAGGACGAACGCACGAGTCCCACGTGGACGTTCACGCCAAGGAAGAAATCCTGGCACCGGAGTGGGAAAGGGCGAGACACCCTAGAGCAGGTAACGCCGGAGCTGGTGGGCGGGCGTCAGATAGCGGCCGGCGATCAGTCGGACGAAGAAGAGCGAGGCGAGCGCGGTGGCGGCGGCCTGCATGAACACGACGACGATCTGGTAGCGGATGGCCAGGAGCGGCGAGGATCCTGCGAGGATCTGTCCCGTCATCATCCCCGGAAGCTGCACCAGCCCCACTGTCATCATCCCGTTGACCACGGGAATCATCGCCGCGCGCAGCGCCGAGCGCACCAGCGGCTGCACGGCCTCGCGGCCGGAGAAGCCGAGGGCGAGGCGCGTCTCGACCTCGGCGGCGCGGACGCGAAGCTCTCCCTGCAGCCGGTCGCCCGCGAGGGCGGCGCTGGTCATCGAGCTGCCGAGGATCATCCCGGCGATCGGGATGATGTACTGCGGCTCGTACCAGGGACGCACCTGCACGACGACGCCGATCACGTAGGCGAGCGTCACGCCCGTCGAGACGAAGAGGGAGACGACGGCGATCCGGTAGGCGCCGGGAATCGGCTTGGGGAGGCGTGACACCGCCGCGTGCGTGGCCACGCCCGTCATCACGACGAGGATGAGCACCACCCAGTACCAGCGCGCGGCGGCGAAGACGGCGGCGAGGATGAGGCCGACCCCGTAGAGCTGCACGATCGTCCGGATGGAGCCGAGCAGGAGATCGCGCTCCAGGCCCAGCGCCTGTCGGATCGAGACTATCGCGACCGCGGCCACCAGCAGCAGCGCCAGAGCGAGCTGCCACAGCGAGAGATCGATGACGCCCGCGCTCACGAGGCGTCGGCGACGCCGGCGACGCGCTCGCCGGCCAGGAACGCTTGCAGGCGGACATCGAGGTCCCCGACCCGCTCGTACGCCTGCATCTCGCCCTTCACCAGGTAGAGCAGCATGCCGCCGAGCCGGCGGACGAGCTCCGGCTGATGCGTCACCGCGACGATGCTGAGCCCGCGCGCCTCGCGCAGTCGCGAGACGGTCTCCACCACGAGAGCGGCGTTGGGCGGATCGAGCGCGGATGTGGGCTCGTCCAGCAGGAGCGCACGCGGATCACCGAGCAAGGCACGCGCGATCGTCACCCGCTGCTTCTCGCCGCCGGACAACGTGGCGGCGTCGCGATCGAGCAGCTCGCCCTCGAGCCCCACGTCGGCCAGGGCTAGGCCCAGGCGGGCCTCGGACAGATCGCCGTCCACGTCAGCGGGACGGATCCGGAGGTTGTCGCGCACCGTACCCTCGAAGACCACCGGCGTCTGCATGACGAGCGCCGCGCCCCGCCGGAGCCGGCGGGGATCGAGGGCCTGGATGTCTCGGCCGTCGAAGCGAACCGTTCCGGCGGTCGGCTCCTCGAGACGGTTTAGACATCGCAGCAAGCTCGACTTCCCCGACCCCGACGGGCCCACGAGCGTGAGCGCCCGACCACGCTCGACGGTGAAGGAGACGTCCTTCAGGATCGGGGCCATCGGCTGCCCGCGACGTCCTGGGTAGACGAGCGCGA